>OHEH01000085.1_pt1 | contig 80907 bp, 62 predicted proteins | sample 1567221 | NCBI WGS metagenome assembly OHEH01 (sample SAMEA3879586, study PRJEB24766) | human gut metagenome | biome: human-associated habitat; feature: feces | place: USA | collected 1985/1987
CTAACTCGCAATGAATTAGTTGCCTTAAATTTTATTATTTTAGGAATATCCCTAAATATAGGGGAGGTTAATAATTATATTCCAAAAATGTCAGCTCTATATATTAAACATAATACAGATTATTGACTCGAAATCCATGCGTTATTTTCTTTAACTTGGGCGTCCATAAATAACTAACAATGGTGTATCAGAGTGAAAAATCATCTTTCGGGCAATTCCAGGATTGAATAAGCGGGAAAAGATATTTCGTTTGTATGTTGTTAATGTAATAATGTCAATATGATTGTTTTTTATATAGTCATCTAAGCTATTCAGAAAATCATCATCCATCACAACATCATAATGTATTTCTAAATCCGGATATTGCTTTTGAAAGTATTCTTTAATACCACCTAATTTAATTTCATTCCACGTGTCTTTAACATCCGACAAATGAATTAAAGATACAGAAAAATGAAATAGTTTCAAAGCAGCAATTAATGTATCAAACGCAATTAAGTCTCGTTGATCAAAATTGGTAATAAATGCAATACGCTTAGCTTCAGATAATTGTTTAAATGGAGTATTCTCTGGTATGGCTAAAACCGGCACACGACTTCGCTCAATCACTTCAGCTGTTACACTACCAATTAAGTCTATATCTTTCTGATTTTTACCACGAGTACCCATAATGATGATACGCGGCCTATTTTCTTTCGAATAACGAAGAATCTCCTCTTCAGGAATACCCTCACGTAATACACAACTATATTTCACATTTGGAAATTCTCCAGAAGCTACCTTCTCCTTTATATTATTCGATAAGGTATTTAAGTCTGCGTGAACCTTTTGTAGTATATTTTTTACATTTTCTTCATCTGCAATCTGATAATTGAAAACATCTCCATAAGGCAATGAAGTAGTATAAATCGGTGTAAAATAAATATGTAACAATACCACCTCTGCACCCATATTTTGGGCAAAATTAAAGCCAAATTCACATGCTTTCATTGAATAATTAGAGAAGTCAACAGGGATTAAGACCTTATTACTTTCTTTCTCTACTTTAGCTGGCTTCCCTCCTACTACCTCTTCTGATAGCCAGACAGAACTTTCCGTAATCTTTAAAGCACGTGGTAAATCGCTTTCTTTTATACGTAAGCGCACACCTGAAGATACCACAGGCTGTATTTGATTTACATTGTGAATATAGGTTTCGATGCCTTCATTCTCAAGTACGTTTTTCAATATCTGAGCTTTAGCATAAGTCAGAATGGCTAAGGTTACTAACTTGTCTTCCATAATCAACTGTTTTTACTTTATAAACAAACAAGAAATCCCAATTGTTTGTTTATCAATTGGGATTCATCTATACTTTCTTTTCTTAAGCTCGAACAGGCTCAGCTGCACCGGTATTCATTTCATCTAATATTTTGAGAGCTCTATCAAGAACAGTAGTATCGTCCAGCATAACTAAACCACCATCCGGTCCAGGTTCTAAGTGTATGCCAACACTCTTGCCTTCTTTGAAATTATGACCGCCAAAAAAGTTTCTAACTGTATCAACGTTTAATCCGAGCTCATCGGCTATTCTATGCATACTACCAGTAGGTAATGAGTCTTTAATTTTGCGAAGTTCATTAAATGTTATTGTTCTCATATTTATAAATTTAATGGTTAATAACTGTGAGTTTCATTTATCACGCTATAAACTTAAGGAAAAAAAAAGATAAATCAAACATTTTCGATATCTTTTTTACAAAATAAAAGAAACCCGCCAAAAGAATATTCATACTTTTCCTTTTGGCAGGTTCCTTTCCTATTATTAACTATCTTACTATGAAAGAATTATATATATCAGATAACTTCTACGGATGATGCTGGTACCCAGCCTACCTTACCATCTTCCAAGCGGATTTCTTTCCACTCACGCATAGAGTTATCTTTAATTTCCACCTTTCTCCCCTCATGCAATATGAATAGACTTGTACCCGTTTCACTTGGAGTACTACGTACCGTTACACTTGGAGTTAACACAATGGCATTATTACGGTTCAATAACTCACCTTTCTGCTGAAAAGCAAAGACATTTGCAAAAATGACTAATATCAAAAATACAATTCCTGCAATGAATCCAGTTTTTTTCCATACAATCTGCCTGGAAAAGAAAAAGAAATAAAGAGATGCCAGCAATAAAAAGAAACTAACTATACCTACTTTTGCCCATGCATCCACACTCAAACAATTAATTAACGATTTTGTCCAAGATACAAAAAATATCTCAGCTACTGGAACTACTTTATCAATAGTTTTTGCACGAGCTATTTCCAAATTAGCACGAATATCAGCATTTCCAGGCTGTATTAGTAAAGCACGCTCATAATTTAAGATAGCCTTTGCTACATCACCAGCCTTGTAATAACTGTTCCCTAAATTATAATATACCTCAGCTGCTTCCCCATCTTTCAACAAAGCTTCGTATATCTGAATAGCAGAAGCATAGTCATTTTTCATATATGCGCTATCTCCTTCTGCTTTTGTCACCCCATTCTCTAACTTCGTGGCTGAAAATTCTGAATGAGAGCCTATTATGACCGAATCATTCGCATTCTGCAATGTATCAGATGAAGCCTGTCCGAAAGAGGTCGTCGCCATAAGCAGGCCAAGGGTAAAAAACAATATTTTTCTCATCATATAACCTCCTAATTAATGTTTAATCGAGTTCTCCATTTTACTAATTACCGCCAATGAAGCTGAGTAAACCTTATCCATAGCCTGATTATCATCACCAGGAGCAAAACGGGCAAATTCACAATCATTCAGTGCTGCAAGAAACTCTTTAATTAATGCATCCTCTACTCCATATTTACGAAGCTCCTCTTCAATATTATCTTTAGAAAGTCGTGAAACAGGAATATTCAATTTATCACTAATATACCCCCAAAGGGCTTTTAATACTTCATCGTAGAAAATATCTTTCTTATTTTCAGATAACAGTTTACCGGCTAATTTCATACGCTTGACAGCAACCTTATTAGCCTTTTTAGTACGCATTCTAGCCACATTTGCATTAGCAGCTATCTGTTTACGGTAAATAATAAAGAAGATGATAAACGCAATACCTGGCACTAAATAGAGCAACCAATACACCATGGAATCAAAGAAAAAAGCTCCCTTTTGAGAAAGAGTCACATCATTTTGCTTGATGAAGCGAATATCCTCGTTCAATATCCTCAAATCCTCCTTATTAGTGAAGTTTGCAATAGTCTGCGCAGCGTTCCCCTCACCCTTCTCTACATGAAGCTCATATTCCTCTGTAGTTAATGTCTTATAGGATCGGGATTTGATATCGAAATAGCTAAATTTAACAGCCGGTATCTTAAACGTTCCCGCATTGCGTGGAATAGCAAGATACTCAATTACTTTACTACCCGAAAGACCAGCATTAGTCAGACGGAACTTATTGTCCACTTTGGGATCATACATCTCAAAGTCATCCGGAAATTTAACTTCGGGATCGCCAATCAACTTTAAGTTACCTGTGCCGGAAATCACAAGCTTAATGGTAACAGCATCATTGGTCTTCACATTAGTGCTATTGATAGAAGAGGAAATACTAAACTCTCCCACTCCACCGGAGAAATCAGCAGGTTTACCGTCCGGCAAAGACTTAACATCAATTGTTAATTTAGGAGTAGTCAATATCTTTTTAACTTCAATATAATTGCTACCTCCATTAAAGAAAGCTTCAAATGGGTCTGATACTTGAGTAGCTTTGGCTACAGAAGCATCAAAACGTGCCGGTTCAATGGTCAAATTACCAGACTGTTGAGGAAACAATACAAACTGGCGATACACAGTAGTCTGATAATTTCTGCCCTTATAATGTTCCAAACTCCATCTTCTATCATTCGGAAGTTCCACCTCTTGAGAATGAAATCCCTTGAAATCAGGAAGTTTTACATTGTCAAAACGTTGTAAATCGACTAGAGTATAGATTTTATATGTCAGCAGGAAAGCTTCCTGCTCATATACATTTGTCTTACTTGCAGTAGCTGTAATAAATAAATCCTGATTAGAAATAGAAGTACCCGAAGAAGCACGGCTGGTATTACTTTGCTGACCACTACTATTACTTCCACCTGAAGATGCCGCTGCTGCTGCCTGATCCGCAGGAAGCACTTTAACATGCACTGAATTAGAAACCATCTGATTACCATCAGCCGTAATCGTAGCACCCGGAATGGTAAAACTACCTTCCGCTGTAGCCATCAAAATATAAGTAAATGTGATGCTACTGGTTGAGGTTGATACACCATTAATGATTTGCATACTACTTTGCTGTGAACGACTGGGTCCCATCAGTACATCAAAACCTTTGATAGAGGGAGCACGGAAATCTCTCACCTTCTGTGTAGTCACTGTATATGACAGCCGAAACTGGTCACCTACCGCTACTGCATCAGGAGCTGACGCGGTAAATGACACTTTTTCGTCAGCAAAAGCCTGTAAACTGACTGCTACCAGTGCTATCCATAAGAAAATTAATTTTCTCATATATTATCGTTTCTTTTATTATTTACCAATCCTTTTCCAAGCGACCGCCCTGGATAACTTGCTGTTTCTTCACCTTATCCTGTACCTCCTTCTCATCCTGCATAACCGATTTCAGAAGCTGTTCAGCATTCTCCTTCGACATTTGGTTATCTTGTGGCTGAGATGGCTGTTGCTGCTGATCCTGATTTTGCTGATCTTGTTTATTCTGGTCCTGCTTATCCTGATTTTGTTCTTTCTCCTGATCTTGCTTGTTCTGATCCTGGTTCTGATCTTGATTCTGCTGATTTTGTTCCTGTTCTTTCAGCATCTTCTGAGCCAGAGCTAAATTATAGCGTGTTTCATTATCTTTCGGATTATTACGCAACGACTCCTTGTATGCTTCCACAGCCTTCGCATAATCTTTACCGGAATGAAATATTACACCCATATTATGATAGATTTGAGCAAGCTTGCTTTTATCCTTCTCCATTTTAGTAGCAGCAACATATTGTTCCATAGCCTCCTGCAACTTATTCTGTTGCATAAGTGTATTACCCAGATTATACATTGATACTGTTGATTTGGGGTTGACATCAATGGCCTTACGATAATTCACTTCAGCATTCACATACGTGCTATCTTTATACGCACGGTTTCCTTTACGAATATAATCACGTTCCGCTTTCTGCGCAGAAACTGAAACAGCCGTCAACAGCAGCAAGATAATTCCGATAGTTTTATTTCTCATCATCATACCTTTCTTCCTTTTTAAACAAATGGATATTACGGAATAGCGGGTTTTTGCGTTCCAAAATCAGCATTTCGACCAATAACAGCAATAGAATAATCCATGCAATGGCCTGAAACTGTTCGTTGAATTCGGTATAAACCTGCGTTTCCACATCCGCTTTCGCCATTTTATTAATTTCCTGAGTAATTGCCTTTTGTGCAGCATTCGAGTTATCCACACGCACATAAATACCATCTCCTGCCTGAGCTATTTCTTGGCACATCTGCTCATTCAGACGAGTAACAACTACATTCCCGTCACGATCACGACGAAAATCATTCGTTCCCTCTACCGGAATAGGTGCACCGTCAGGCATACCTACGCCCAAAACATTGACTTGAATGCCTTTCTCTGCAGCAGCTTTAGCGGCTTCCGCCGCACCGCCTTCATGGTTCTCACCATCAGTAATAACAATGACGGCACGCCCTACCCCTTCCTGAGGCGTAAAACTACGAGTTGCCAGATTGATAGCCGCCCCGATTGCAGTACCCTGCTTTGATATCAATGACGGATTGATGGATTCCAAAAACATTTTAGCAGAGATATAATCGCTCGTGATAGGCAACTGAGTAAAAGCGTCACCGGCAAACACAATCATACCTACCTTATCATTTTCCATCTTGTCTACCAATTGTGCCACCAATCTTTTAGCCTTTTCCAGACGGCTGGGCTGCACATCTTGCGCCAACATAGAGTTAGATATGTCCAATGCAATCATCACTTCCACTCCCTGGCGCTTCACAGTTTCCAGTTTGGAGCCAAACTGCGGACGTGCCAACAATACTGCAAACAGTCCGATTGCAGCAAACACTAACCAAAACTTCACATCCGGACGATATTTAGATACATCCGGCATCAGTTGTGCCATCAGCACCGGGTCACCAAACTTGCGGATTGCTTTCCGTCTCCGATAATTAGAGTACAGATAGAAAGCCGCCAAGAGAGGCAACAGGAGCAACAGGTATAAATATGTAGGTTCTTCAAATCGAAACATCTTTCTATTACATTTTAGTAATTTACAATTAATGCACTGTCTTTAAGGTATCTTCTTCAAGATAGAGTTGCGGAGTAACACTTCGAGCAATACACACAAGAATGCAGCCAAAGCGAACCAGCGGTATTCTTCTTGCCGCTTGCTGTACTCTTTCACATTCAACTTGGTCTTCTCCAACTTGTCAATTTCCTCATACACTTCCTTCAATTTAGAATTGCTGGTTGCGCGGAAATAGTTTCCTTCCGTAGTGGCAGCAATCTGCGTCAGTGTCTTTTCATCAATTTCTACCGGCAAGTTAACGTACTGTACCGTATTACCCACCGGATAAGGATAAGGTGCCATACCGTTCGTACCTACACCAATAGTATAAACACGGATGCCAAAGCTTTTAGCTATCTCTGCTGCTGTCAGCGGAGAGATATCCCCTTTGTTGTTTGTACCATCCGTCAGAAGAATGATTACTTTAGATTTCGCTTTGCTGTCTTTCAAGCGAGTTACGGCATTAGCAACGCCCATGCCGACCGCTGTTCCGTCCTCTATAATACCACATTTGATACCCTGAAACAAGTTCAACAGCACCGCATGGTCCACCGTCAGCGGACACTGTGTGAAACTTTCCGCAGCAAACAACGTAATACCGATATTATCATTGGGACGACCATTGATAAATTCCGCCGCTACATCTTTCGCTGCTTCCAGACGGTTTGGTTTCAAGTCCTCCGCCAGCATACTGGTAGATACGTCGATAGCCAGCATGATATCGATACCTTCAATTTCACTGTTTTGCCAGCTATTCGTGGTCTGAGGACGCGCCAGCACCACGATAATCAATGCTAAAGCAACAATGCGCAGCATAAAAGGCACATGCAACAAATAGTTCTTATAACTCTTTGGCGTATGCGCATACACACGGGCATCCGAAATCTGAAGTGTAGCTTCATTATTCTTCCGCTTCATGATATACCATACTATATAAGGTATAAGCAACAGCAGCAAAAACAAATATTCAATATTGGCAAAAACCATTGTATTTACTATTTAACAATTTACAATTTACGATTGAAGTTACCTCTGATTCTGCAATTAAGCAAAATAACTGTATAACTGCATTCCAATATAAGTGAGCGCACCGATCAAAGCAGCCGCCAATATGGCAATACCTATACCTAACAGTATCTTAGTACGCAATGAACGTTTCTCAATGATAGTGATTTCAGTTGGCTGCGGTTTCACATTTTCAGCTTCCACCTCTTTGGTTTCATTGATAAAATCAATAGCATTAATCAGATTCGCATCATTCTCATTCATCAGCGGAGCATGTTTAGCGAATTTCACCAAGTCAGCTGTCTGGAAGAGAATACGTAGATCTGCAATGGCCTCTTTATCCTCCATTTCAAGCAATCTCTCTATGATTTCCGAAGAAGTCATTTCCAAAGCATTGAAACCAAAACGTCCCTTGATATAAGTACGCAAAGCGTCCGTTAACTCCGTATAGTATTCTTTGGATTGACCTTTTTGCCATACTTTCTCGCTCTTGATGCGTTCTATCTCTTTCATAGCCTGCTGATGCGGTGGCAATTTCGGCTCTACTTTCACTTTACGTATAATCGGCTTATTATCGCAGATACGCATAATCAGATAGACAAGCAACAATGCAAACGGAATAAGCAGTATACCACAAGTGATAATTCCATACCAATCTTCCCATACAAACGGAGCTTGCATCACTGTTTTAGGTCCAAAAAACTGCTCCGGATTTTCAGGGTCCAACGGCACATTCATCGAGTAGACTTTCAGCGCCAATGCTTTCGAACGGTATGCCTTGTTATCCACCATCACTTCCATCGGTGGCAAATAGTACAATGCCGAATCAAATGACGTAACAGTATATTCCTGCGTAATCAGCATTCGCTTATTATCATTTATATACTGCGTGTCCGCTTTCGCAACGTCGATAATTTCCACACCACGCACCAGCGTATCCGTATAAACAGGTAAAATAGCCCGTTTATCCGCATCCAACGCCACTTGGAGTTTAATCTTTGCCTGGTCACCAATATATATTTGCAGAGAATCGATGGTAGCATCCACTGTCACCGACTGTGCCACAGCTTTGCCAGTCAATATGCCCAATAGGGTTATCAGAAATAGATATCTTTTCATTTTTCCGATTAATTTCGTTTCGCAAACAAATTCATCAATGCCTTGACGTAGTCCTGATCGGTACGTACCGACACATTATCGACATTACTCTTAGTGAATACTTCATGCAATTCCACCTGTTTGTTCAACCACCAATCATGATGGGCGCGACGAACGGCACGTGATGAAGTGTCAATCCACTGTTCATGTCCGGTCTCAGCATCTTTAATTTTCATCAGGCCGATAGCCGGCAATTCCTCTACCCTGCGGTCATACACCTGGATAGCCACCACATCATGTTTCCGGTTGGCAATAGTCATTGCATTCTTGAAGCTTCCCTGATCGATAAAATCGGATAAAAGAAATGCCGTACAGCGACGTTTCATCACGTTCGTCAGGTATTCCAACCCGAGACGGATGTCTGTCCGCCGACTCTCAGCCTTGAAATCAATCAATTCACGGATAATATACAAGATATGCTTTCGCCCTTTTTTGGGTGGGATAAACTTTTCTATCCGGTCGGAGAAAAAGATAACGCCGATTTTATCATTGTTCTGTATAGCCGAAAATGCCAATGTAGCTGCAATCTCCGTCACCATATCCTTTTTCATCTGCTTCACCGTACCGAATTCCAAACTACCGGAAACATCCACCAGCAGCATAACGGTCAGTTCACGCTCTTCTTCGAATACCTTGATATAAGGCTTGTTGAAGCGTGCGGTCACGTTCCAGTCAATGTCGCGTATATCGTCGCCAAACTGATATTCGCGCACTTCGGAGAATGCCATACCTCTACCCTTAAAAGCCGAATGATACTGGCCTGCAAAGATATTGTTGGACAATCCGCGCGTCTTGATTTCAATTTGACGGACTTTTTTTAACAGTTCACTTGTTTCCATTTATATAGTAGAATAATTCCGTTAATAAATACCTGCGACGTTCTTTAAAAACGTCGGCAAGATTCTTTAAAAACGTTGGCAACGTTTATTAATAGCTTCCAAAAGCTATTTCATTGATATTTACATCAAGGTACTTCAACCTTATTCAATATCTTACTGATTATTTCATCAGAAGTCAGATTACTGGCCTCTGCCTCATACGTCAGACCGATACGATGGCGCAATACGTCATGAGCCACAGCGCGTACATCCTCGGGAATAACGTAACCACGACGTTTGATGAAAGCATAAGTGCGGGCTGCCAATGCCAGATTGATAGAAGCACGGGGTGAACCACCGAAACCAATCATGTCTTTCAACTCTTTCAAGTCATATTTTTCCGGATAACGGGTAGCAAACACGATATCCACAATATAGCGTTCAATCTTTTCGTCCAGATATACCTGACGAACGACCTTACGGGCTTCAATGATTTCTTCAGCTTTCAGGATAGGTTTCACATTGAACTTCTCACCATTGATATTCTGGCGGATAATCAGCTTTTCTTCTTCCATCTTCGGATAGTCAATGACTACTTTTAGCATGAAACGGTCTACCTGTGCTTCAGGCAACGGATAAGTACCTTCCTGTTCGATAGGATTTTGTGTAGCAAGTACAAGGAAAGGTTCAGGCAACTGGAATGTTTGCTTACCAATAGTAACCTGGCGTTCCTGCATGGCTTCCAGCAAAGCACTCTGCACTTTGGCCGGAGCACGGTTAATTTCATCTGCCAAAACGAAGTTAGCGAAAACAGGTCCCTTCTTTACCTGGAAAGTTTCATCTTTCTGACTGTAAACCATTGTACCGATAACATCGGCAGGCAACAAATCGGGTGTAAACTGTATACGGCTATATTGCGCATCAATCAACGAAGCCAGCGTTTTGATGGCCAATGTCTTTGCCAAACCCGGCACACCTTCCAACAGTACGTGTCCGTCGGATAGCAAACCGATCAACAATGACTCTACCAGATGTTTCTGTCCTACGATAATCTGGTCCATGCCAGTAGTAAGGTTGGTAACGAAAGAACTTTGTCTTTCAATCCGCTCATTCAGTTCGCGGATATCAATTGTTTCAGCCATAAATACTCTTATTTTTATTGTTTAAATTTCGTTGGTTATCCAGTATCCTACTGGTAATTATTTTTTTCGCTCCCAAAAGTACAGGAATAAATTAACCATACCAACTAATTTTTATTAAAAAACGATTAGATTAAACTACTTTCATAGAGTTTAGTAGTTAGCAATAGTTTCTAAAAAGATTTTCAATTTCACAGGTGAGGATAAATAATAATTCACCCCTGCAAGTGATGTGTCATCGACTTGCAGGGGTGAGATATTTTCATTTATTTCTTCACAAGCTCAGGTATCTTGACTACAGTTCCGTAAGGTACATGATCTGGATTCTTGATAACATCAGGGTTATACTTCACGATATATGGCCAAAGAGCCTTTGTTCCGTAGAAACGAAGCGCGACTCTCGTCAAGGTCTCCCCTTCTTTTATCGTATAGGTAGCCTTCGTTCCCACTATCTTATAATTCACAGAATCCGGCTCAAACGGAGCTGCCGCAGGTTTTTTATTTTCTTTCTTGGAAGTTGTGGAGGTTTCTCTTTCAGCAACCGGCTTAGGTGCAACAACAGCAGGCTTTGACTCAATTACCGGCTCGGGTACTATTGTTTTTTGTGTAACAACTTCTGCCACAGTATCCACTTTTGCAACCAATGCAGTATCTTTCTGCAAAATACTATCCGTCAAAGCAACGGGAGCAGCCGGTTTTTCCGTCTTTTCATCAGCTACTTTATCAGTAGGTGGTGGCATAGATCTATCAAATAAATCCGGATAATACATAAAAGTCACAGCACCTACACACAGCACAACCACAAGCACCACAATGCCAATGAAGAATTTCATGGTAGAACTATCCGGCACACTCACAGGGGGCGTTGGTGTATTAGGAGCAGGTATCTCATATGTAGGCACCCTGTCTTCTTCTTTTGGTTCTACCGGAACCTCTACAACAGATTCATCAGGCTGAACAGTAGTTTCTACAGAAGAAAGTTCAGTTTCTACAAGAGATAGTTCCACAGTGGAGATTACAGGTTCCGCATCAGCAACAAACTCTTCTTGAACTAATGTATGTTCTTCTATGGTAGATTCTTCTGGTTCTTCCGCCACTTGAGTTGTTTCTTCAACAGCTTCTATAGATTCCTCTTCTATCTCAACAGGCGCTTCCTCAACATTTTTTTCTCCTTCAACTACAATCTCTTCTACTTCTACCACAGTAGAGATTTCTTCCGCTTCGTCAGCAATTTGCTGCACCGAAAATTCTTCTTCTTTTTCTTCCTCTTCCTCAGAATTACTTTCTACCGGTGTATCTTCCAACAGCGTTTCATCATTCAACACCACCGTCTCGAAGTGTGAGAAGGGCTTGTTTATTAAATCCTTCAGAGATGGCTCCGGAGCAAACGAGACTTTAGTATGCCCTTGTATCTCAAACCGTTCTCCTGTATTTATATTTACGCTTTCACGACTTTCTACATCTATCAGCTTAAATGTACCCAAGCCTTTAATCTTCACATACTTATCTGCCTCCAGCGATTCTTCAACCAACTGGAAAAACTCTTTCACGAAATTCTCGGCATCTTTTTTATCCATGCCATGCTTTTCGGCAAGCAGTTCTATCAGATTCTGTATATTCAGCTTTTCATTCATAATTATGGAAGATTACTTTGAGTGAGACAGGTAGATTACTTAAACTTATCCTTCAGAACACTACTGGGTTTATAATTCAACACTAACTTGGGAGGAACCAACATACGCAATTTCGTTGTTGGATTAATAGTAATACGCTCCGCTTTCTTCTTTACCTCAAAAGTTCCGAAACCTTGTACTGAAATAGTATTCCCCTCTTGCAACTGTTGCGTCATGTCCGACAACAAAGATGCAATCAGCTCGGATGTATCCTTTATGGTATATCCCAATCTCCGCGACAATTCTGAAGTAAACTCTTTATTATTCAAAATCCAGATATTTTTATGAAGTTCGGCGCTATATTAGCAAAACTTCCGCACATACACAAATTCTTCGGGAAAAATCTTTAAATTATCCGCCCAAAAAGGTCGAAATCATCGGAATTTATTATCTCTACCTGGTAAAAGTTACCTATAAGTAAGGTTCGTCCATCCCGTTCTATCAAGACTTCCGGATCCACCTCAGGAGAGTCAAATTCTGTACGACCGATGTAATAATCACCTTCCAGACGATCTATTATCACTTTCATACGCTGCCCCACTTTTGCCGCGCTCAATTCTGATGAAATACTCTGTTGAATAGACATCAATTCATCCAGACGCGCCTGCTTTACCTCTTGAGGTATTTCATCTTCGTAGTGAGCAGCCGCATAAGTACCTTCCTCTTCCGAATAAGCAAAAGCTCCCATTCTATCGAAACGCACCCTACGAACAAATTCCTTCAAATCTTCAAAATCAGCTTCCGTTTCTCCAGGATGCCCCACCATCAAAGTTGTACGCAGATGAATCCCCGGTACTTCTTTACGAAATTGTTCCAGCAGACGATAAGTTTCCTCCTTAGTCACATGACGGCGCATTTTCTCCAGCATCGGATCACTGATGTGCTGAAGAGCAATATCCATATATTTACATACGTTAGGGCGTTCACGCATCACTCGGAATAAATCCGTCGGGAAATGCGCCGGATAAGCATAATGCAATCGTATCCACTCCACACCGGGAACTTCAGAAATACGCTCTATCAGTTCGGGAAGCATTTGTTTCTTATACAAGTCCACACCATAATAAGTCAGCTCCTGAGCAATAACCTGAAACTCCTTCACGCCTTTAGCAACCAGATAACGCACCTCATCCAATATTTCTTCCATTGGGCGCGATACATGCTTCCCCGTAATAATAGGAATGGCACAATACGAACATTTCCGGTCGCAACCTTCTGATATTTTCAAATATGCATAATGTTTTGGAGTGGTAAGCGTACGCTCAATATGAAGTTCTCTATGATAGGCTTTACCAAGATCCTGCAACAACTCTGCCCAGTTGAATTTACCATAGAATTTGTCCACCTGCGGTATCTCAACTGCCAGTTCTTTCAAATAACGTTCGGAAAGACAGCCCATCACATATAGCTTCTCCAGCTCTCCTTCTTCCTTTGCCTGTGCAAATTCCAGAATCATATTAATTGATTCTTCCTTTGCATCACCGATGAAACCGCAAGTATTGATAACTGCAATCTCCCCTTTCGGCTTTTCCGTATCATGAGTCACATGATATCCGGCTTCTTCAAGCTGGCGCATCAAATGCTCCGAATCCACTAAATTCTTAGAACATCCTAAGGTAATGATATCAATGGTTTTCCGTTTCATGCATTCTCCCCAAACAATGAATCAACAAATTCTTTTTTGCGGAACACCTGTAAATCTTCCATCCCTTCACCAAGCCCGATATATTTCACGGGAATTTTGAACTGGTCTGAAATTCCGATAACAACACCCCCTTTGGCTGTGCCGTCCAATTTTGTAATAGCCATTGCAGTCACTTCCGTTGCCAAAGTAAATTGTTTAGCCTGCTCAAATGCATTTTGTCCGGTAGAACCGTCCAAAACCAGCAACACTTCATCCGGAGCATCAGGAACCACTTTCTTCATCACATTCTTAATCTTAGTCAACTCATTCATCAAGCCCACTTTATTATGAAGACGCCCGGCAGTATCAATAATCACCACATCCGCATTATTGGCAACGGCAGAGTTCAAAGTATCATAAGCCACGGAAGCCGGATCAGCCCCCATCTTTTGTTTGATAACAGGCACGCCTACACGTCCACCCCAAATATCCAACTGTTCAACAGCTGCCGCACGGAAAGTATCCGCCGCGCCTAGATAAACACTCTTACCCGCTTTCTTAAATTGATATGCAAGTTTTCCGATAGTAGTTGTTTTGCCTACACCGTTCACTCCCACCACCATAATGACGTAAGGTTTCTTTCCAATCGGAGCTTCAAAATCAGCAACATCATCCGAATTATTCTCTGTCAATAAAGCAGCGATTTCATCGCGCAAGATGGTATTCAACTCTTGCGCATTCATATATTTTTCGGCGGCGGCACGCTTCTCTATACGTTCAATTATATTTAACGTAGTTTCCACACCCACATCCGAAGTAATCAACACTTCTTCCAGATTATCAAGCACTTCATCGTCCACCTTCGACTTTCCTGCCACAGCTCGGGCAATCTTTCCGAACACACTTTCCTTCGTCTTAGACAATCCTTTATCTAATGTTTCTTTCTTTTCCTTCGAGAAAAAACTAAAAAATCCCATATCCTATTTATTTATACAATACATTATTCCACAAAGATATAACAAAGTAATGAAAGTATAGGAATAAAGTATAAAAAAAATCCCCTTATCGTTGTGCGACAAGAGGATTTTATAATCAAACGTCTTTCGACGGACTATCTTATTTCTTGAAAAAGTCTTGTACTTTTTCGTTCAATACCATTTGTTCATCAAAAGTATAAGCACCGGTCTTCGGAGACTTAACCATTTTGATAACCTTTGTATAAGCACGACCTTCTTTAGAACCTTCGTGCAAACTTGCTACAGTTTTCTTTGCCATGGGTTATACTTATTATTTAATTTCTTTATGTACTGTTACTCTCTTCAAAATCGGATTGTATTTCTTCAATTCCAATCTTTCAGTTGTATTCTTTCTGTTCTTAGTAGTGATATAACGAGAAGTTCCCGGCATACCGCTATCTTTGTGTTCTGTGCATTCCAGAATCACCTGTACTCTGTTACCTTTTGCTTTCTTTGCCATAATCAGTATTCTCCTCTACTTTTTAGCCAATTACTTTAATGCTTTTCCAATCACAATAACCTTTAGCTACTGCGTCGTTCAAAGCAGCGTCCAGTCCTTTCTTATTAATAATGCGCAAACCATTAGCGCAAATGCTAAGGCTGATCCAGCAATCCTGCTCTACATAGTAGAACTTCTTGTTAAACAAGTTCAAATCAAAGGTTCTTTTAGTTCTTCTCTTTGAGTGTGAAACATTGTTGCCAATCATGGCTTTCTTTCCGGTAATTTGACAAATCTTCGACATTTCTATCTTATTTTTATAGTTTTTATCTATACTTATTTCAAACAGAGCGCAAAGTAAGTACTTTTATCGATACCAAACAAGTTTTTCATAAAATAATTCACTGTATGATAGCAATTTTTCTTCATTTTAAGCACCCACAAAGCATCATTAGAGCATTTTGAACAGCTTTTTGCACATTTTCGGCTCTTCCGTCATCTCCTTCTTGCCTGAAAGTAACAATTTCATTTTTATAGGCAGCAGCAATCCACACAGTTCCCACAGGCTTTTCCCGGCTACCTCCTCCAGGCCCGGCAATTCCGGATGTGGCAACGGCACAATCTGTTTTCAGCGCTTTCATCGCACCTCTTGCCATTTCGGTCACAGTTTCCCGGCTGACGGCTCCATATTTTTCCAGCGTTTCGGCCGAAACGTGAAGCAAAGCCATTTTTACCTCATTGGAATATGCCACAATCCCACCGTTAAAGTACGCCGAACTCCCCGGAACAGAAGTTACTAAAGCAGCAATACTTCCTCCAGTGCAACTTTCTGCGGTGGAAAGGGATAATTTCTTCTCTCTCAGTAACTCGCCTACTATTTCTTCCAGTTTCATACACCTTATTATTATATATTACCAACTTTATTGTAATATAACGCGTGAATAAGCCGGCGCATCTATCGAACAAAAGTCCTGATCCTGATACTTAAAGTATCCTGTAATGGCGATCATTGCAGCATTGTCCGTCGTATAGCTGAACTTGGGGATAAATATCTTCCAACCGCACTTCTCGGCATGTTCACGGAAAGCATTGCGCAAACCGTTATTGGCAGAAACGCCACCGGCCACAGCCACTTCCTTTATTTTATATTCCTTAGCTGCCTTACGTAATTTATCCATCAGAATATCTACAACAGTGGCTTCGAGCGAAGCTGCCAAATCTACCTTATGATGCTCGATGAAATCGGGATCTTCCTTCATCCAGTCGCGCAGAGAATAGAGGAAAGAGGTTTTCAAACCACTAAAACTGTAATCCAATCCGGGAATATGGGGTTTACTGAAAGTAAAAGCTTTCGGATTTCCCTGACGAGCCAGTTTATCAATAATCGGACCACCGGGATACCCCAACCCCATAACCTTGGAGCATTTGTCGATAGCTTCCCCTGCGGCATCATCAATAGTCTGCCCTAAAATCTCCATATCATTGTATGCCTTCACCAGGATAATCTGCGAATTTCCTCCTGAAACTAGCAAGCAAAGGAAAGGAAATTCCGGTTGGATATTCTCTTCACCTTCCGCTTTAATAAAATGAGCTAACACATGACCTGTCAAATGATTAACATCTATCATAGGAATACCCAGAGAACGAGCGAAACCTTTAGCAAACGATACTCCAACCAAAAGAGAACCCATCAAACCGGGACCTCTTGTAAAAGCAACCGCACTCAGTTCTTCTTTCGCCACTCCGGCACGTTTCAACGCTTCGTGAACTACCGGAACTATGTTTTGCTGATGTGCGCGTGAAGCTAATTCGGGAACCACACCACCGTAGGCCTCGTGTACCGCCTGGCTGGAAACAACATTCGACAGTAAATACCCATCTTTGATAACGGCGGCTGATGTGTCGTCGCAAGAGCTTTCTATTCCTAAAATTATTGTACTCATATCGTTATTTACGTTTAAACGCTGCAAAAGTAATGATAAAAGTACGATTGATAACGTATAATTTCATATTTTTGTTGGCTAATTCAAACAAACCGCCTATCAGAAAGTTAAAAAAGACAGTTCGCTGGGTGCTCGGTATTATACTAAGTTTGTATATCGGGACTATATTGTTGTTGAACATTCCTTACGTTCAGCGACAGATATCTGTGCTCGTTGCAAACGAATTATCAGACGTACTGGGTACACAACTGACTATCGGGCGAATAAATATGGGCTTACTGAACCGCATTATTGTTGACGATTTACTATTGGACGACCAATCCGGTAAAGAAATGCTGAAAGTGTCCCGTCTCTCTGCTAAATTTGATATACTCCCCCTGTTCAAGGGTAAAATATCAATCAGCAATGTACAGCTGTTCGGTTTCAATATCAATCTGGAGAAAAAAACACCGGATGACATTCCTAATTTCCAGTTTGTGCTCGATGCCTTTGCCTCAAAAGACACAATCAAGAAAGAAAGCAATCTCGATTTACGCATCAATTCTTTATTGATACGGCGCGGCAGAATGTCTTATAACGTATTGTCAGCCCAGGAAACACCAGGAAAATTCAATGCCCAGCATATCCAGCTGCGTAATATCATTGCCAATATCTCGTTGAAAGCCCTCCAAAGCGATTCTATCAATGCAGCTATCAAGCGTTTGAGCATCGAAGAAAAAAATTCCGGCTTCGAACTGAGGAAATTGAGTCTTAAAATTGTGGCAAACAACCAGAAAATGAATATCGAGAACTTCTCTATTGATTTGCCTAACACTTCACTTGAGATGGACACGATACGTATGGAATATGACAGTTTGGGAGCTTTTAGCAATTTTACCAATGATGTACGTTTTTCCTATCGCATACTGCCTTCTGACGTAACACTTTGCGACCTGGCAGCATTTGTACCCGCTTTTTCCCCTTTCAAAGAGAAATTGCAGATAGCTGTAGAGACGAACGGTACCATCAACCAATTGAACTGTCCGCATCTGTCTATCACAGGAGGCCAGCATTTTCATTTAAGGGGGGATGTTTCCTTGCAGGATTTGTCCCATCCCCAGGATGCATTCGTTTTTGGTAACCTTTCCAGCCTCTATGCCGATCCGGAAGGTATCGCTTTCTTTGTCCGCAATCTGAGCAAGAACTATGAAGGTGTTCCACCGGTATTGCAACGACTGGGAACCATCTCGTTTAGCGGAGAAGTATCGGGATATTTTACAGACCTTGTCACCTACGGTTTGGTACGTACCGATATGGGTTCTATCAAGACCGACTTAAAATTAAGTTCAGATAAGGAAAAAGGTTATTTTGCCTATTCGGGTGCGGTGAAGACTGAGAATTTTGAATTGGGCAATATGCTGGCCAACGAAAACCTGGGTAAGGTGACCTTTAACCTTAAGGTAGACGGTAACCACTACGAAAAACAATACCCCTCCATTGTGATGAAAGGATTGGTCGCATCCATCGACTACAGCGATTACACATATGAAAACATCACCCTCGACGGAGAATACAAGCAAGGCGGTTTCAACGGAAAAGTGGCATTGGATGATGAAAATGGCTCCGTGTTGCTGAACGGTAGCATCAATACCGCCAGTCGTATACCGACTTTCAATTTTCAAGCGGATATCCGCAAGGTGCGCCCTCACGAACTGCATCTGACGCCCAAATACGAAGATACGGAGATTTCAGTTCAACTGACCGCCGATTTCACCGGTGGTTCCATTGATGAAATGAATGGAGAAATCAATATCGACAGCCTGCAATTCACGGCACCCGACAAGGAGTACTTTCTGGACAACCTGAAAATAGCCGCCACCCGGAAAGATGAGTCTCACAAGCAACTGAAAATAACGTCTAATTTCCTGAATGCAAGCATCGAAGGAGATTACTCTTACCGCACATTGCCTGCCAGTGTACTGAATATCATGCGAAGATATATCCCTGCTCTGATATTGCCGGACAAGCAACAGGTAGAAAGCGAGAATAACTTCCATTTTGATATAAATATCTTCAATACGGACCTGTTTTCTACCATACTCAATATCCCGGTTAAGATCTACACGCAATCCACTCTTAAAGGATACTTCAATGACAAGGCACAACGTCTGCGGGTAGAAGGTTATTTCCCACGTTTACGCTATGGAGATAAATTCATTGAATCGGGCATGATATTGTGTGAAAATCCCGGTGATAAATTCCATGCACGCTTACGTTTCAGCAACCGTAAACCGGAAGGCGCAATAAACGTGGCATTAGAGGCGCAAGCCAAAGACGACATCATACAAACCTCCTTGAATTGGGGCAACAGCAGTACTGTCACCTATAGTGGAAAATTAGCTGCCGCCACGCATTTCATCCGCACCCAGGCCGAAGAACGGGATAATAAACGCGCCCGTTCAGCCAAAGCAACATCGGCATTGAAGACCGTTGTAGATGTTCAAAAGACCGACATTATCCTGAATGATACCTTATGGGAAATACATCCGTCACAGGTGGTCATTGACTCCGGGAAGATACATATCAACGACTTCTATTTCAGCCATAAGGACCGGCATCTCCGCATCAACGGCATCCTCTCGGAGCAGCCCGAAGATACGGTCCGCCTGGATTTGAAAGACATCAATATAGGTTACGTGTTCGACATTGCCAATCTTGGAGTCAACTTCCAGGGTGAAGCTACCGGTCCTGCCTATGCCAGCGGAGTATTGAAGAACCCCGTCATGCACACCGATCTTTTCATCCGAAGTCTCGGACTGAATGACGGCCTGCTGGGGGATGCCAATATTCACGGAGAATGGCATCATGAAGTGGAAGGTATCTATCTTGATGCCCATATCCGCGAGAAAGACATTGCCAAGAGCCATGTATACGGCTACATATATCCCATAAAACCAAAGAGTGCGCTCGACTTGCAGATTGAAGCCGACAATACCAATCTGAAGTTCATAGAATACTTCATGAGCAGTATCACCCCGGAGTTTAACGGACGTGCCAGCGGTAATGTGCATTTCTATGGCAAATTTAAAGGTCTCACCATGGAAGGGCGCGTATTCGGCGATGCCTCCATGAAAGTAGATGTGCTGAACACCACTTTCTTCATAAAAGACAGCATCCGCATAGAACCTGACGGACTGACTTTCCGTGATAACCGTATTTTCGACCCGCACGGCAACCAGGGACGCGTAAACGGTTATCTGCACTATCAGCATTTTAAGAATCTGGAATATCGTTTCCAGTTTGAAGTGAATGACATGTTGGTAATGAACACAAAGGAATCCTTGGATTTTCCTTTTTACGGAACTGTCTACGGAACAGGAAGCGCTTTGATAGCGGGTAATGCACGGGATGGAGTCAACATTGATGTAGCCATGACCACCGACCGCAACACCAACTTCGTTTATATAAAAGATAATGTATCTTCAGCCGCCAGCAACCAGTTCATCAAATTTGTGGATAAAACGCCCCGGCGAGCTGTACTGGACTCCATAAGTCTGACTTCCGACTACGAACTGGCGCAAGAAGAGATACGCCAGGAAGAAGAGAGCCAGACAGACATCCGCCTCAATCTGCTTGTTGAAGCCACCCCCGATGCAACCATGCGCATCGTCATGGATCCGATAGCCGGCGACTACATCAGTGGACGGGGTTCGGGCAATATACGCACAGAATTTTACAACAAGGCTGATGATGTAAAGATGTTCGGTAACTACCGCATCAGCCAGGGAGTCTATAAATTCAGTCTGCAGGAAGTAATACGCAAGGACTTTACCATCAAAGACGGAAGTACTATCAGCTTCAACGGCTCGCCATTGGATGCAACAATGGATATTCAAGCAAGCTACACCGTGAACTCCGCTTCACTGAACGACCTGGTACCGAATGCAAGCAACTACGGAGTTCAGACGAACATCAAAGTGAACTGCATAATGAACCTGACAGGACAACTGACTTCTCCGGACATCAAACTAAGTCTGGAAGTCCCCAACGAACGGGATGAAGTGCAGGCCCTTATCCGTAACTATATTCCTACGGACGAGCAGATGAATATGCAGATACTGTACCTGTTGGGTATCGGTAAGTTCTATACTCCGGAAAACGTAGATGCCACGCAAAACTCCAACATGATGTCTTCCGTGCTTTCATCTACCCTTTCGGGACAATTAAACAATGCACTTTCAAGCATCATCAACAGCAATAATTGGAATATCGGTACGAATCTCAGTACCGGAGAAAAAGGCTGGACAGATATGGAATTCGAAGGTATGCTGTCGGGACAGTTACTGAACAACCGTTTGCTCATCAACGGTAACTTCGGTTACCGCGATAATCCCATGGCAAATACCAACTTTGTGGGTGACTTCGAAGCCGAATGGCTTGTGAACCGCAGCGGAGACATACGTCTGAAAGCATATAACGAAACCAATGACCGCTACTACACCCGCACGAACCTGACCACACAAGGCATAGGTATCATCTTCAAGAAAGACTTCAACCGTTGGAAAGAATTGATGTTCTGGAATAAATGGAAACTGAAACGGCTGCAACGCGAACAAGAAAAGCGAAACCCGGAAACGGAACAGCCCGATACCCCGGAAGAAATCAAGCGTGATTCGCTAAATATACAAATGACGCCCCAACCTTCAGAAGAAGCACAAGCCAAACAGAAAAGAGACGAAGGTGGATGATTTACAACAATGATAATTTAGCACACGTAAATAGTTTATTGCTATACAGATACTCAATATACGAATTAATTATGGGCATCTACTTATCATATAAAACGGCAAAACGTCGGGCACACAGTGAAATAAAAAGTAAATGACATTGCATTGCTTAATACAAATTATTACTACCTTTGCCCCGTCCCCCAAAAAACGAACGGACGATTAAAGAAACACTCCGATATCAAACCGGTTATTTCTGAAAGCAGTAGCTTACATCCTCTACTCTTGACACTCTTTGCCGCCTGCACAAACCAGGAAGGACTTCCTGCCCAAGGACAAGAACTGCCCGAAGGCAAATGCCCGTTAATTATAGGTTTGAACGTGGCTACAACCTCTGCCAATGCCGGAATGACAAACGATAGTTATTTTCCAAACAATAATATGAACCATTTCAAATCCATTAATTATGGCAAAAAACATCCTCAAAGCGTGGAAAGTGGACAACACCATCACCACCGATGACAAGACTGACAAAATCTTCCAACTGGAAACCACCCGCAGCACAGACCTCGAACTGATACTGGACCGCATGGTGGGCAAGAACCCCGGCGTGCTGCGTGGCACGATGCAACTGAGTGTAGACCTCTACAACGAAGTAGTGTCCGAAGCTATCATGAACGGCGAAAGCGTCAACACCGGACTCTTCCGCGCCGTAGCGCAACTGAAAGGCCTCGCCGGACAGGCATGGGACCCGAAGGTAAACTCCATTTACGTATCTCTGACGCAAGGCAAAACGCTGCGCGAAGCCATACAAAACACCAATGTGGAAGTGCTGGGCGACCGCCCCGTGAAGTTCTACATCGGCGGTTCGAGCGATGCCGCCACACGTGCCACGGACTTCTCCGCCACAGCCGGCGAAGCCTTCACCGTGTATGGCAAGAACATTCTGCCCGCAGGTTCCGACCCCTCGGTGGGCATCACGCTCACCAACGTCAGCACCAAGGCGGTGACGAAGCTGGAAGACAAAAAAATTGTGCTGGCCGAACCTTCACGCCTCATCCTCAACCTGCCCGCCGGACTGGCAGACGGCGAATATACACTTACCGTCACCACGCAGTATAAAGGCAGTAGCACGGAGTTCTTGAAAGAGCCGCGCAGCACCTCGCAAAGCATCTACATAGGCGCTGCCCCGGGCGGCGGCGAAAGCGGCGGCAGCGGCGAAGGCGGTGGTGTAGACCCGAATCCGCTGGGATGAAACACTGCTTTTTATAGTTTATTGGCAAATGCCGAAATCCATTAACATAAGTTCACTGTTAGACTAACGGTTAGTCTAGGGTAGACTAATCGTCAGCCTAACGGTGGACTTGCTTCCAGACCAAGGTAGACTGCAAAACCCTCCATATACTTCTCTCCTTATGAAACTACTAATTCCAGTACAGGAGGCCTGCCATGAAGTGACCGCACTGCACGAGGCAGCCAATGTCAGCTTCGACGGTGAATGAAATGCTAATTCAGATTAAGCGCTTAATCAGAAATTCTCTTTATCTTTGCTTCCAAAACAGAAAATCCCGTATGAAAAAGCCCGGAAACATCCTCATTGTCGATGACAACCACGGTGTGCTCACCGCTGTGCAACTGCTGTTGAAACCCCATTTCGAAAAGATTATCACACTCACCTCGCCCGTTACGCTCATCTCCGCGCTGCGTGAAGAAACCCCGTCAGTAGTGCTGCTCGACATGAACTTTGCTTCCGGCATCAACACCGGAAACGAAGGTCTGTTCTGGTTGCAGGAAATCAAACGGCTTCACCCGTCCCTGCCCGTGGTTCTTTTCACCGCATACGGCGACATCGACCTTGCGGTACGCGGCATCAAAGAAGGTGCCACAGATTTCATCGTGAAACCATGGGACAATCAGAAACTGGTGGAAACCCTGCTGAATGCAGCCTTGCCCGCCGACAATAGAAAAAACGGACAAAATGCTCCGCCCATGACCTCCTCCATGTATTGGGGCGAAAGTTCCCCCATGCAGCAGCTCCGTTCGCTGGTAGAGAAAGTGTCTGTCACCGATGCCAACATCCTCATCACCGGAGAAAACGGCACGGGCAAAGAGATGCTGGCACGGGAAATCCATCTCCTTTCTCCCCGCCGCAACAAAGAAATGATTGCCGTAGATATGGGCGCCATCACCGAAAGCCTTTTCGAGAGCGAACTCTTCGGCCACATGAAAGGCTCTTTTACCGATGCCTATGCCGACCGCCCCGGCAAATTCGAAACCGCCAATCACAGCACATTGTTCCTCGATGAAATCGGCAATCTGCCTTACCATCTGCAAGCCAAACTCCTGACAGTATTGCAACGCCGCAGCATCGTCCGTGTAGGCAGCAACCAACCTATTCCCGTTAATATCCGCTTGATTTGTGCCACCAACCGGAATCTGAGTGAAATGGTACAGAACAATGAGTTCCGTGAAGACCTGCTTTACCGCATCAATACCATCCATCTTGAAATCCCGCCCCTGCGTGAACGTCCGGAAGACATCCTTCCGCTTGCCGAACGCTTCATCGCGCGTTTCTGCAAGCAATACGACAAAGCCCTGCTACGGCTTTCCGACGCCGCCTGCACAAAGCTGAAAGCCCATCCCTGGTACGGAAATATCCGCGAACTGGAGCATGCCATCGAAAAAGCCGTCATCATCTGTGACGGCAACGAACTGCCTGCCGAACTGTTCCAACTGCCCAAACGTGCCGAACTGTCCCGTTCTGAAAACAACATCAGTACGGAAGCCGCCACCCTCGAAGAGATGGAACGGAAAATGATAAAGAAAGCCCTGGACACCTGCAACGGTAATCTTTCCGCCGTAGCCGCACAGCTGGGCATTACGCGGCAGACTCTTTATAACAAAATGAAAAAGTTCGGACTATGAAGCACATCTACCGCCACATCACCGACCGTTATCTCTTCCGCCTCTTTACTTCCCTGGCTTTGGCGGGAATTGTCGCTTTGTCCGCCATCTACGGAGATATCCCGTGGACTGTCCTCTCCTCTCTTTTGTTATTGCTAAGTATACGCTGGCAGTGGAAACTTTACCGCCGGTATACGCAAAAAATCCTGTTCCTGCTTGATGCCATCGAGAATAATGATACTTCCATCCACTTCTCCGAACACGAAGATATTCCGGACAACCGCATCGTGAACCAGGCTCTGAACCGCGTTGCCTCCATATTATATAATGTAAAGAGCGAAACGGCACAACAGGAAAAGTATTACGAACTTATTCTGGATTGCATCAGCACAGGTATTTTAGTGCTGAACGATGCCGGAGCCGTTTATCAGAAAAACAATGAAGCGCTCCGTCTGCTGGGACTGGACGTTTTTACCCATGTCAGCCAACTCGTCCGCGTTGATGCCCAGTTGATGGGGTTACTTACCCATTGCCGCCCCGGAGATAAGTTGCAGACCCGTTTGTCCAATGAACGCGGTACAGTAAACCTGTCCATTCGTGTGTCCGACATAACCATCCGCCAGGAACATCTCCGCATCCTTGCCCTGAATGATATCAACAACGAGCTCGACGAAAAAGAAATCGACTCCTGGATACGCCTTACCCGTGTGCTGACACATGAAATCATGAACTCCGTCACTCCTATCACTTCATTGAGTGACACCCTGCTGACACTGATACAGGGGAATGAAGAGTTGAAAATGAAGAGCGAACCGATCTCTTCAGACAAAGAAACCGCCGAAGAAATCCGTAATGGGCTGCATACCATTAGCGCCACGGGCAAGGGACTCCTCTCTTTTGTGGAGAATTACCGCCGTTTCACCCGCATACCGAAACCGGAACCTTCCCTGTTCTATGTGAAAGGTTTTATCAACCGTATGATAGAGCTGGCACGGCATCAATATCCCGACTCCCGCATCTCTTTCCGCATCCATATTGTTCCGGACGATCTGATTCTTTATGCAGACGAAAACCTTATATCACAGGTACTCATCAATTTATTGAAAAATGCGATCCAAGCCATTGAGACGGAAGGGACTTCTGAAGGTATCATCACTCTGCGCGCTTACTGCAACGAAAGTGAAGCTGTACTTATCGAGGTATCCAACAATGGTCCTGCCATTCCGCCAGAAATGGCGGAACACATCTTCATTCCTTTCTTCACCACGAAAGAAGGCGGTAGCGGTATCGGACTGAGCATTTCACGGCAAATCATGCGTTTGTCGGGCGGAAGCCTTTCCCTATACCCCGGAAAGGAAACCATGTTTGTTCTGAAGTTCAATTAAAAGGAGATTTTTAATCTGAACATTTCACCCCTTATTTTTGTTAAAAAGAAAAAGTATTCTTGCTTTTCGAATACGAAATCCTTAAACGAACAACTTTATTACACATAACTTATGATTTTTACAGCTGAAAACATTCTTTTAATAGGTTCTATTTTACTTTTCGTTAGTATCATTGTCGGTAAAACCGGTTATCGTTTCGGTGTCCCTGCCTTATTACTGTTCCTCGTGGTAGGTATGCTCTTTGGGAGCGATGGTTTAGGTTTACAGTTTCATAACGCTAAGGAAGCACAATTTATTGGTATGGTTGCTCTTAGCGTTATTTTGTTTTCCGGCGGTATGGATACCAAATTCAGTGAGATAAAACCGATACTTGTACCGGGTATCGTTCTTTCCACAGTCGGCGTGTTGCTCACGGCTGTTTTTACGGGATTGTTTATCTGGTGGATTGCAGGGATGAGTTGGTCCAACATTTATCTACCCATCACTACATCGCTGCTACTTGCTTCCACCATGTCGTCTACCGATTCAGCGTCTGTTTTTGCCATCCTACGTTCGCAGAAGATGAATCTGAAACACAATCTTCGTCCCATGCTGGAGCTTGAAAGTGGAAGTAATGATCCTATGGCGTACATGCTTACCATCGTACTGATACAGTTCATACAGTCCGGCGGAATGGGCGTTGCGGGCATCTTCGGTTCATTCGTCATACAATTCATAGTGGGCGCAGCCGCAGGTTATCTTCTCGGTAAACTTGCCATTCTTATGCTCAACAAGCTCAACATCGACAATCAGGCACTCTATCCCATCCTCCTACTGGCATTCGTGTTTTTCACCTTCGCCATTACCGATCTTCTGAAAGGAAACGGTTATCTCGCGGTTTACATTGCTGGTATCATGGTTGGTAACAATAAAATCATGCACCGCAAGGAGATATATACTTTTATGGATGGATTGACTTGGTTGTTCCAGATCATTATGTTCCTCTGCCTCGGCCTGTTGGTAAATCCTCACGAGCTGCTTGATATTGCTTTGGTTGCCACACTTATCGGTGTGTTCATGATTGTTATCGGTCGTCCGCTCAGTGTTTTTCTTTGTTTGTTGCCTTTCGGTAAGAAGATAACCAACCGTTCCCGATTGTTCGTCTCCTGGGTAGGTTTGCGCGGTGCAGTACCCATTATCTTTGCTACGTATCCGGTGGTGGCACAAGTGCCGGGAGCTGATGTTATTTTCAACATTGTATTCTTTATCACTATTGTATCTCTGGTAGTGCAAGGCACCACCGTTTCGTTGGCTGCCCGTCTACTGAAACTTTCAACCCCGTTAGAGAAAACGGGAAATGAGTTCGGTGTGGAACTGCCCGAAGAGATTGATACGGATTTAAGCGACATGACTGTAACCATGGAAATGTTGGAAGAAGGTGATACACTGAAAGATATAACACTACCTAACGGAGCATTGGTTATGATTGTGAAACGAGGTACGGAGTTCTTGATACCGAACGGATCGCTAAAACTACATCTCGGAGATAAGTTGCTGCTTATTTCGGAGAAAAGGAATAATGAGGAGGATAAATGATAATTTAGCGGGCGGATGCCCGCTAAAAATTGACAATTGACAATTAACAATTAGGCTGCGCTATATTGTGCTTAAACAATCGTTCCGAATGGTAATTGTCAATTGTCAATTGTTAATTGTCAATTTTTAGCGGCAAAGCCGCTAAACTATCATTTATGCAATTGGTTCATTTTTCTTTTTCTTTCGCCTCCCACCAAAGAATAAATATAGAAACTTGCACGACATTACATTTAGCTCTATATTTGCGCAATTTTAATTAAAGTGTGCAAAATCAACAGATGGAACAGGAACAACACTTCATTGATTACATTGAACAAAGCATCATTCAAAACTGGAATTTAAACGCCTTGACCGACTATAAAGGTGCCACCCTCCAATATAAAGATGTAGCCCGCAAAATAGCAAAATTCCATATCGTACTGGAAAGTGCCGGTATTCAACCGGGTGATAAAATAGCTGTCTGCGGCCGTAACAGTGCCCATTGGGCGGTTACTTTCCTGGCAACCATCACTTACGGAGCTGTCATCGTCCCTATCCTACACGAATTCAAGGCAGACAATGTACATAATATCGTCAATCATTCCGAAGCCAAGCTTTTGTTCGTTGGCGACCAGGTTTGGGAAAACCTCAATGAAGAAGCCATGCCGCAACTGTTGGGCGTCATCCTGATGACTGAATTCACTCCCGTAGTCTGCCGTGACAAAAGACTGATGGAGGCTTTCGAGCACCGCAACATCCTATATGGCCAGCGTTATCCCAAGAACTTCCGCCCCGAACATATCTGCTACCGGAAAGATGAACCGGAGGAACTTGCCATCATCAATTATACATCCGGCACCACCGGCTACTCCAAAGGCGTCATGCTGCCCTATCGCAGTCTCTGGTCCAACGTCAACTATTGCCATGAGATGCTTCCGGTGAAACCCGGCGACAATATGGTTTCCATGCTTCCTATGGGACACGTTTTCGGCATGACGTATGATTTCCTTTACGGTTTCTCAGCCGGTGCACATCTCTATTTCCTGACGCGCATGCCGAGCCCTAAGATTATCGCGCAATCTTTTGCAGAAATCAAACCCCGTGTCATTTCATGCGTACCTTTGATTGTGGAAAAGATAATCAAAAAGAATATCCTGCCGCGCGTAGATAATAAGATAGGCAAATTGCTGTTGCGCGTTCCTATCATCAATGACAAAATCAAAGCGCTTGCCCGCAAAGAAGCGATGGAGATATTCGGAGGTAACTTTGATGAAATCATCGTCGGCGGCGCCCCGTTCAATGCAGAAGTGGAGAGTTTCCTCAAACAAATAGGTTTCCCTTACACCATTGCTTACGGTATGACGGAATGTGGGCCTATCATCTGTTCTTCCCGTTGGGAAACGCTGAAACTTGCATCGTGTGGTAAAGCAACGACGCGCATGGAAGTGAAAATCGACTCGTCCGACCCGCAGAAAGTTGCCGGAGAAATCATTTGCCGTGGTGCTAATCTGATGCTAGGTTATTATAAAAATCAAGAAGCAACGGCACAAATCATTGATGTAAATGGCTGGTTGCATACCGGAGACCTCGGTACGATGGACGCAGACGGTTACGTAACTGTGCGTGGCCGTAGCAAGAATATGTTGCTCACTTCCAGCGGACAGAATATCTATCCGGAAGAAATTGAAAGCAAACTGAATAATATGCCCTACGTTTCCGAATCACTCATCGTCTTACAGAAAGAGAAACTTGTGGCCCTGATCTATCCCGATTTTGATGACGCTTTTGCCAATGGGCTGCAACAAACAGATGTGGAACGTGTGATGGAGGCCAACCGTAATGAATTGAACCAGCAATTGCCTGCCTTCTGCCAGATATCCAAAGTAAAAATCCACTTCGAAGAGTTTGAAAAGACTGCCAAGAAGTCAATTAAACGTTTCATGTATCAGGAAGCAAAAGGCTGATCCGTTAACAAAGATAGAACATAACACCGAATTTTCTAATTAATGTTATAAAACATACTTTTTTATTTGGATAATTTGCAGATATCCGGGAAGTCCGTATCTTTGCACTGTGTTTTTCATAGTATTAGATTTAAGGTTAACAAAGGTTGGAGTACAGCGGTACTCCTTTTTTTATGTCCATAAGTCATCTATTCTCTCTCACATAGACTTTCTTCTCCGGTCCTACACCTTTAATTGTCACTTTTTTCCAATGTTCAGGAAGTGATGAAGGCAACTGTACAATGCCGTTATCTGTTATCTGCAATCCGCAAAAGCCATTGATTACGGCTTGCAACAATCCACCGGCTCCTGTCATAAAATAGGGATTGTCACTGGTAGCAGTTTCCGCCAATACCCCGAAAGGTGCACGCAGATTTGGCTGATAACAACGGCGGAACATCTTATATGCTTGCTTTACATCACCCATCCGGGCATACTGTACGCAAAATATAGAATAGGACATTGCCGGACCATTCTGAGGATCTATCCTGTCTGCATAATATTCCATATCTTTTTTCTGAGCCTTGGCATCCGTAATAAAGTAGAGCGGATAGCCCAACAGGTTTACGTCGGCTTGCTTAATCATCTCACCATCATAAGTGGCATGTTCGCGGGTTACGCCATCTTTAAAACGCAGGATACGAATATTCCGGCTGATTTCTTTCCAGATTTCCGGCACAGGTTCATTACAAATCACAGCGGCCTCACAGGCATATTCCAAAGCACGGATAGCGGCAGCATTCGTAAAAGCGTTGTCATCTATGCCATTGGCATATTCATCGGCCCCTACTACATTGCGAATGGAATAGGAGCCGTCATCATTACGTTCTACACGACTTACCCAGAAATCGGCAACCTCTTTCATCAGAGGGAATGCCTTTGTACGTAGCCATTGCCCGTCACGGGTAAGGCAATAATAATTCCAGCAGGCGATACTAATATCTGCGGTCACATGATGTTCTAAAGGTCCGGTCAATGCAAAGGTGGGAGTTGCCTCTTCGCCATAATCATCACTTTCCCACGGAAACATGGCTCCTTTATATCCATAAGCCATTGCTTTTTTACGGGCGGCCGCCAAACGGTCAATGCGATAGTCGATCATTGATTCAGCTATTCCTTTATTCAGCATCAGCATCGGCGGAAACATCCAGAGTTCAGAATCCCAGAATATATGCCCATTATATCCCTGTGAGGAAAGTCCCATAGGGGAAATACTCAATCCACTACCTTCACGGCAGGATGAATAAAGATTGAAAAGTGCGAAACGAACTGCCCGTTGCGCTTCATCATCTCCCTCAATCAGGATATCACTCTCCCAAAGTTCACTCCACAGCCTACAATGAGCCGCCATCAGAGCATCCGTACCTTCATGGATAGCGTAGATAACCTGCCGTTCGGCCTCATTATACGGATCGCTGAAATCTCGGGTAGAACATACGGAGCCAATCAAAGCAAAAGAAAGGCTATCCCCTTTACGCAACTTCATCGTAAAGAATATTTCTCTATCTATCTCATCATACAGCACTTCCGTAGCTTTATCTTCATCAAAGATAAAAGCGGAAGAAGCGGAAACTTCCCGCTGTCGATGGGTGGAAGTTGCATAAGACTGAAGCATATACATTTGAGTAGCGTCAGCTCTCATCTTACGAAAACGCTGTGTGGATTGAGAATATTCCTGGGGAATATCCATTCGGGCAGCTACCCTCAGAGACATATCGGATAAAGCTTTCACATTCACACGGATAAGACCGGCATATGGCATATTCCTCAAAGCACAGATACCATAGCTTATATCCGCTTTCCCATCTGCCCGAAAACTACTGTTATGAATTGCCTCTTTCATATCCACACATTGAGACCAGTTTGCAATACATTCCGCATCCACCTTCTTTCCATCGACATCCATTGACAACAGAAAAGGATTAATCCCCTTCAACACACGACTCACCCCCTGCGGACCATCCGTATCGAACACATGATTCAGGATTACCTGCCGGACAGAAAAAGGTTCTTTCCAAGGAAGAATACCAATGCCTCCATTCGCCATAGGGGCACCTACATAGGGGGCATTTATATCGGAGGCATGAAGTTGCCACAAATCGGCATCTTCACCTTTCACTATCTGTACAAAGAAAAAGACGAGAAGAAAGAAACAGGAAATACGTGTTCTCATAATCAATACTGATTTATAGATTTCCATGCAAAAATAGTCAAAATCCTAGATAAATTGGCAATCAATCATTATCTTTACTACCTAACTAATCTCATTTATCATGGATATACATACATTCATCGCCAATTATCGGGAAGCTTTCGGTGAACGCGCCGAACTTCCTATCGCTTTCTGGTACTCGGACAAGCTGGAGAACGAGACGGAAAAAATCAATGGTTGCTTCTTCAAAGGAATGCAACAGGTAAGAGAAGGTAAAGCCATCAGTCTGAATGCTGATATCATAGGATGCGGTGGCGGAAAGTTCTACACCGGCTTTACGGAAATGCCCGTACATGTTCCGAACTTCGTATCCCTGAAAGAGAAATACAAGAAAACGCCCGAGATGGTAGTGGATTTCATCAGGCAAATCCAAGTGCCGCGTGAGGAAAAGGCTTATCTGCATTTTGCGCGTCTTGATACACTTGCTTCTTTTGATAATGTAGAAGGATTGCTGTTTCTTGCCACACCCGATATTTTATCGGGCCTCACCACATGGGCTTTTTTCGACACGAATGCATTTGATACGGTAGCCACACCTTTCGGCTCCGGTTGCAGTTCTGTGGTTACCTTCACTATTCTTGAAAACCGGAAAGGAGGCAAACGCTGTTTCCTCGGTTTCTTCGATCCTTCCGTAAGGCCGTATTTTGAACCGGACATATTGAGTTTTACTATTCCTATGTCCCGTTTTAAGGAGATGTATCACACCATACGCGAAAGTTGCCTGTTTGATACACATGCCTGGGGGAAGATTAAGGAGAGAATAAACGGGTGAAACCTTGAAAAAAAGTAAAGAAGGAAAGCACTTCTTTTAATAAGTGTTATAAAAACACTTATATCGGTCTAATAATTTGGAGATATGCAGAATGTCCGTATCTTTGCATTGTGTTTTTCATAGTATTAGATTTAAGGTTAACAAAGGTTGGAGTACAGCGGTACTCCTTTTTTTATGTCCATACGTTTGGGATGTCCCACAAAATCCTTTCCTATGCAAAAGTGATGGTTTATCAAAATCAACTCCATAAACATAATGCCATGAAAAAAGCATTATTACCAATTCTTCTCTTCCTGTTCCGCTTGAAAGTACATCTTGAAATAATCCAAAAGAAGATATATCCAAAAATCACATTGTGCATTCCGGGCGAATGATTATTCGCTCCTACGCTGACACATACATACACCATATATATAGGAATATGATTATTTTCCTCATCTGATTTTCGATTAGTTAAAGGTTACTTCTACAAGAAGTCCTATACAAAAATGAATAGTTTCTGATAGATTCTTACTCAGATAGCATCTAAATCACAATATTTTTAAAGGTAAAGCGACGTTTCTTTAAAGAATAGTGTTACCAACATGGGGGTGTTGGTAAGATTATTGTTTAAAGATAAAGAGAAGAAGATATATAGTAACCAGCAGATATTCTTATGAATTCCGCCCTCTATCCAAATGTTGTCCATCCTATTATTCGACGCCCTCTATCCTTTTGATGATTCGTGCAGGATTACCAGCCACAATTGTCATTGCCGGAACATCCTTTGTCACCACACTACCGGCTCCCACAATGGCTCCGTAACCAATCTTAACGCCCGGTAGTATCGTGGAATTTATACCTATCCAAACCTTGTCTTCAATCACAATCGAGCGACCGTATGTGGCACTACGATTCTCCGGATTCACGTCATGGTTAATCGTAATCAGATTCACTTTCGGTCCAATAAACACCTCATTGCCTATCGTAATCCCACCTCGTCCGAAAAACGTGCAGCATTGCTGGATGAAGCATCCTTTGCCGATAGTTACGGGTTTTCCGTAATCGATGTAGAGTGGCGGCAGAACGGTGGTACTTGCATCTAGTTCCTTACCCAAAATACGTCCCATATATTCATGCACTACTTCGGGAGTTTGATAACCTGTATTCATTTCGGTTGCGGTCCTCATTGTGTCGAAGATGTCAGTTATCAGTTCGTCATAGCCCGGTTCATTAGGTGAAACCATCTCACCGCTTAAATCTTTTGCAAAAATATCGTTCATAGCTTATTTGTTTTTAATATTCTGCGGCAAAGGTACGTGAAACAGGATACATGGACTTTGTTGCACAGCTCAAAGTGTTTTGTTCGGAAGGTCATGAATAAAAAAGCCTTGCAACGAAGAATTGCAAGGCTCACGATATTTTCTTATATTTCCCCTGTCGGAGGCACCCCATACATTCTCTTATATATCTTCGAGAAGTGAGAAAGGTTTTTAAAGCCCACTTCAAAGCAAATCTCCGACACCCTGCGTCCACCTCTCCTTATCAACTCGTGCGCGGCTTCAAGACGGCGTTGTATCAACCATTTCTGCGGAGAGAGATTGCTATATTTCCTGAAATCCCGTTTGAACGTGGAGAGACTGCGTCCCGTGTAGTTGGCTATTTCTTCTATTGACAGATCATTCATGTAATTTCGTTCCAAAAATTCAAGAATATCAATCTTCCAAGGATCGGTAAAGTCAAAAATGGAAGCATAAAGGTTTTTACTGGTATTGAGCAGTACATAAAGCCCCTCAGTCATTTTCAATTGGAGTAACTTATCTGTAGGCTGAATGTTTGAATTGAAATAAGGAGTCATAGATTCGAACAAACTTACAATATCGGGGCGGTTGGACGGTAGTTTACAAAGACTTGTCTTCTCTCGTCTCGCCTCCTTGGGTATTGTATTTTTGTCTAACTGATTGTAAAAATCACGCAGGAATTTTGTGGTGAACATCAGGAAAATAGCTTTAAATTGTTCACCGCCTCTCGCCTGTTTCGTCATCTGTACGCTGAAATCCTTGCGGATAAATGCGCAGTCTCCTTTGTATAAGCGGGTGATTCTCCCCCGTTCATTGATTTCCAGTTCACCGGAATACATATAGACCAACACGTGTGAATGATTCCGATGCAGACAACTCACTCCATCATTGAAGTACATTGCCAAAAAGACATCCGAATAATGCAATGTATTAATTCCATCCTCCATTTATTTTGCTCAAGTTTAATTGACTAATGAAAATTCAGAAGCAAAGATAGGCAAACTCAAGAATATAAAAAAATGATATACACTTCGCAATTTTAGAATATAACCTTACCTTTACTGGAAAATTCAAAGTATGGCAAAAACAACAGTACAAATGTCATAAAAATAAAATTATTGGAATAATTTATGGAACAACAAATTCAACTCAACGAGCACAACAAGCAGGAATACCCGCCGATGCACACCTGCGAGCATATTATCAACCGAACCATGATGAACCTCTTTGGTTGCGGACGATCAGTATCGGCACATATAGAAAGAAAGAAAAGTAAACTGGACTATACATTGGAAACGGCTCCTACCGAAGACGATGTGAGGCGACTGGAAGAAGCAGTAAATATAGTGATAGCACAGGGCTTGGATGTAACCACAGAGTTTATCACCCAAGAAGAAGCCCAGGGACGTTTCGACCTGAAACGGTTGCCGGATGACGCTTCGGAAACGGTGCGTGTAGTGAAAGTAGGCAATTATGATGAATGCCTTTGCCTGGGAACACACGTAAGGAATACCTCTGAGATAGGGACCTTCAAAGTCATCAGTCACGACTGGAATGAAGAAGCCAAGCGATGGAGAATGCGTTTCAAATTAGTAGCTCCATAAAGCAATTTTATATAAAAAACGTACAAAACGGCATAAACCAAGTAATTTTGTCAGAACTTTAGTGACATTTTGTTAATCAGCGAAACCAAAAGCAATTGGCACGCGTTTTGCGATAACGTTTATGAACAACGGTTCAGAAACCGCACGGAAGCAGTTGAAAAACAGTAACCGAAAGGTAAACACGAACCGGAAGTTCAGAACTAACCGAATGTTTAACTTAAAGGATAGGAGACTAAAATTATGATGCCTGTTAGAAGAACTCAAAGTTGGTTACCAAGTATCTTTAATGATTTCTTTGATAACGAATGGATGGAAAAAGCCAATGCAACCGCTCCGGCTATCAACGTGATGGAAACGGAAAAGGAATACAAAGTAGAGTTGGCTGCTCCGGGAATGACCAAAGATGATTTCAACGTTCATATCGACGAAGACAACAATTTGGTTATCAGCATGGAAAAGAAGACTGAAAACAAGGAGGAAAAGAAAGACGGTCGCTATCTGCGCCGCGAATTCTCATACTCTAAGTTCCAACAGACCATGATATTACCGGACAATGTGGACAAGGAAAAGATTGCAGCACAAGTAGAAAACGGTGTGCTGAACATCAACCTGCCGAAGTTCTCAGCCGAAGAAAAACAAAAGAACAAGAAATCCATTGAAGTGAAATAATTTTTTCCACTGAAACCAACAGATGAATTATTAAAAATGAGAACGGGCAACTTCCACAAAAAGAAGTTGCCCGTTTCCTTATGCAATAAGCTTTTTAGCAAATACTTGGCAAAAAAAACAAAGAACTATTCATCAGCAAACTCAAATAAGTCACCATTAGTTTTTTTTCTATCAAGCAACATGCGAATCTCAATTATCAAAGCCTGACGTTCTCTATCCAACTTATCCTCCAATTCTGCCTGATTACATCTATACCATACTCCATAAAGTGGTGTACGCGAATCAGGCAAACTGCCGGAAGCAAGGATATATTCTTTCACCTGCCGTAGTTTTCGGATACTTTCCCAGACTGATTTATCATAAATCAAGTGCTTATTTGCTTCAACAAATTCAGCAACTTCCTTCACCGTCTTTACCGAAGGACGGTGAAGGAAGTGATACAAAGTAGATTCCTCTTCGGGAACACCATTGGAAAATGGAAAACGGGAGTGAGTGGCTACAAAGTCTTTCAAATCTTCAAAACGTTTAGGAAACTCTTTCTGAGTCCAATTGCCGTAAACTGTTGTTACCTCATATTCTGAACCATATTCTTTTCCGACAATACCAAACAGGTTATTGCCAAAATAACAAAATTGTTTGGTAGCATAATAACACAAGTAGACCCAAATACTTTCGCGCGACTTACCAGGATGATTTTCCGTTATATAGTCAGCCACCTCATCAAAATCAACCGGCTCTGACGAACGACTAATATATTCGAAAGCGAGTTCTTTAATTGTTCCCGATTTCATTCCCCACTCTTTCAATGCATAAGTACTTGTTTTTCCTAAGGGAATGAAATCTTCATTGTTCAACAATATGGGACGCAGTTGATTCTCTTCTTTTATGCGGTGATTGGGTGCCAGTTCCACTATATATTTCAATATCTCCGCCACATGCATCGGCTTACCTTGCCTTTTTAAGACTTCATAGACTAAATCATCACCCGATTTTTCTGCATTTTTAGGCATAACAAGCGTGCCCTCATGCAATGCTTCCAATTGAAGCTCTTTTATCAGCAAAAAGGATGCAACAGCCACTACTGACCGAAGTTTCACTTTAGAGAAGCGATTTTTCCAGAAAGTACTACAAATAATCAATTCACGAATAGACACGGCCTCATCCTCTATTCTGTCAATATTCTGATTTCGCTCTACAAACAGACGAAAGAACTGATGGAAATCAAATAAATCCATCAATTCCGTCTTTATAAGATATGCACTGTTTACTGATATTGAAAGACGGAAATTGCTAGGTGCAAAATAAGTATAGTCACTCACATAAGAAAGTAACAGGAGAATATTCCTACCACTCAAATCCAACCCTTCGCTTTCCCTTAAATAGCCAATAACTTTAGAGTCTTCCGATAGGATTTCACCTTCCAGCAATTCAGTATACCGAACCCAGTTTTCACTAAAAATAGGATGCGAATACAACTCTTCATATTGTTCTTTTACAATCTGGCGTATCCTTTCATAAGAGCATTTCAAATACTGCCCCATTTCCTCACGCTGAGCAGACGTCTCCAGTATTCCGTAAGCTTTAGCAAATATACGAATATTCCGCTCTCCTGTGTTTTGAAAATAAGCCTGCATCATCAGCAGCAATGGAAGAGAACAATTGGCTATATAATAATCCAACATTCTATCTTCATAACCTTCCAAATAAGGATATTTGCTTTTCAATAAATGAATGTATACAGAGTTATCATCCTCCTGGTTCAAAGATGCTATGCGAATTGCAAGTTGTTTTAATAAGTTGTTTATCTCAATCACCGACTTAGCACCGATATTAGCCAAATTCCTTAACTTATCCCCCAAGCATAACTCTAAAAACAGTTGTACCGATTCATACTCGGCAAGTCCATTGCGTGTCCGGACAGAGCACTGTCCCAAACATTCATGATAATAACTACCTAAATAATCTATCTTAATAGGGCTTAGCAAAGAATAGTCTGCCAACAAAGTAGCATGAGGATAATTGTTCCAATATTTTCCCAACTTTTCAGCCGAAGGTTCCAGCAACGTCCTCACTTCTTCGGAAGATGAATCCTTAATATCCTGATATACTTGCATAAGATTCCTCCAAAGAGCATATTTTTCAATTAAGCCGTTAACTTCTATCTCAGAAAAAGTTACTTTACCCACAACAATATTATAGATCAACTCAAAGTTCACATTTTGCTTTCGGCAAAAATCTGCAAATAAAGGCTGAAGTATTCCAATAAGTTTCTCCTTTTCTTCTATTACAAAGCAGCTCATTTTTACGGAATCAGTTTCTTCATCATAAATGAAAGAACCGCTATCCAACATACGTTTACAGAAACCTGCCAATTCCATTTGTGACTTTGGACCACTTTTGCGAAGTTCCAAGAAAGAATGTCCCCCACAATAAAACTTTAGTATAGCCTCCAAAGTACACAATCCACGATCTTTACAAACATTATATGAGCGGACGGAAGGTATATCACCCGTACCAAAAAGTTCCTTCAGAGTTGTGTTTAATGTATATTCTATCATGATTAACTATGGTGCAAAATATAAAACGATATGAGGTAATCGAAAAACGATACTCTTATTTCACCTTGCGACTACCTTTCAGAAAACGATTCGTCAGCCACTTGCGTACAGGCTCATCGTAGAGTTTCAGACAGGCGTAAGCAAGAACAAAGGCACCAACAAAGGTCAGTATCATATAAGGAAGACCTTCGGCTATCGTAGCATTGTTGTTGCATGCCCATGCCGTATAAATATATATCAGTGGATAGTGAGTGATATATACAGGATATGAAATATCACCCAGAAACTTACAAATTCCTACGGAACGTTTGCCAGTCACCTTTCCGCCCGCTCCCATAGATACAATAACTGGGAAGATGAAAATGATACAGAGAGCTTCATAGAGTCCGTTCATCCAGAAATGGCCTTCACCACCGATGCGGGGAACAGAAAGAATCACCACAATCATCAGGCTGCACCACCAGAATGCACGCTTCTTCACCCGTATCAGCCAACCCAGGCGAGACAACAGCAACCCGGCAAAGAATGGATAGAGCAAGCGGACAAAGCCCACATACTGTTGTTCCCAATTCAATGCCCAACCGCCAACAATGTCACCCTTCGGAGCCGTGAGACAAAGATGCAACGTAGCGCAAGCCGCCAGGAAAACAAGTACAGACAGTGCAACCTTATTGAACTTACGTACAAACAAAGCATACAGTATGTTACCGATATATTCATAATAAAGTGACCATGCCGGACCATTCAACGGATGCATTTCCGTCCATCCACGAATGTCCCACTTCAAAGGAAGCGGAAGCAACGTACAACCATAAAGCATAATTATCAGCACGGTTCCCACTGAAACATTATCCATCCCAGGGAAACAAGGGGACTTCTGAAAGAAAAAGAAAGCAGCACCGATAATGCTACCCATAATCACCATAGGATGCAGACGGATGACACGGCGTTTAAAGAAAGTACCGATGCTCATCCGGTTCCAGCGATCATCATAGGCATAGCCGATTACGAAGCCCGAAAGCATAAAGAAAAAGTCTACGGCAAGATAACCGTGATTGATAATTTGCGTGAGATGGTTGCCACCCGAATGTGCTTCGAGAAGGTGGAAAGCTACGACCATAACAGCGGCTACACCACGTAATCCGTCAAGAATTTCATAATGTGGCTTAGAGGCAAGATAAGTTGTCTGCGTGTTCATTGAGGTATCAGATATTTTAAATTTGATTGCAAAAGTAGGATAAAAAACAATAATACGAAATTACTCATTATATATATTGCCGGTAAATAAGAATAAATCACTCTATTATCCTATTAAATTAATCTTTTTACTTGTTTATATGGCTAATTTTGCGTTCGTTTGTAGTTACTTAATTATAAAAACATTACATATGAAAAAAATATCTTTATATGCAATCATCGCTTGGTTAGGCTTGCTATGCGGTCCAGCCTTGTTTATTTCATGTTCCGATGATGATTCCGGGGAAACACCTGATACTCCCAAGGAAGGTCTGGAAGTAAATCACTGGATAGAAGAGACTATGCGGGAAAACTATTTGTGGTATAATGAAATCCCACAAGAAAGCAAACTGAACTTCGATGCCGAACCGGAAACATTCTTTCGTGCTCTGCTTAGTCTGAAAGATGGAAAAACTCGCAATGGAACACATCACTACTATTCATATATTGAGAAAAACAAAGACTATGTGTCCAGTACACGTACCAGTATTGATTCGGATGATACATACGGGATGGAGTTTGTGACTTTCAATATGGTGGATCAGAATGGTAAACCTTTGGGGTATTACCGTTCATGGGTGTTATACGTCCTCCCCAATAGTCCGGCAGAAGAAGCCGGAATTAAACGGGGAGACTGGTTGACCTACATAAATGGTGTCAAATTGAATCAGAACAATTTTACGCAGTTGCTCAAAGGTCCGGCAATTGAGTTAACAATCATGTTAGATCCATCGGATGAGAATAAAACAAAAAATGTGGCATTATCCGCCTCTCGAAAGGTAGAAGATAATCCGCTATACTGTCACACAACGCTTGACGCAGGTGGCAAAAAGGTTGGATATTTACTTTATAACCATTTTACAACAGGACCAGATGGCTTTAACGACAAAGCTTATGATAATGAAATGAAAGAGATTCTCGGTGAGTTTGCTTCACAAAATGTAGATGAATTCATACTCGATTTGCGCTATAATGGGGGTGGATACCTAAGTTCGGCAACCATACTTGCCAGTTTATTAGTGGACGAAAGCCATAAGAATGATATATTCGGGATAGAGACAGACAATAAAGGTAAATCTTTTAACATCAGGTTCAATGCTGAGGGAGAAACTACACATTTAAAGTTGAATCGACTGTTCATTCTGACAAGTTCATCAACTGCTTCTGCATCTGAAGCTGTAATAAACGGATTGATACCTTATTATGGAAAAGATAATATCATTCTTATCGGTGAAACTACGGAAGGTAAAAACGTAGGTTCCCTTCATTATTCTGATAAGAAATACGAATGGGCCATTCAACCGATTGTGATGCGTATCACGAATAAAGAAGGGGTAAGTAACGATTATAGCGCAGGACTCGATCCGAATTATCCGCTTGACGAATTTGAGAGCAAGCAGTTACTTCCCTTAGGTGATCCTAACGAATATATGCTGAATTATGCATTAAAAGTGATTAATGGTACAGTGCCCTCCTCGCGTGCTGTTGGTTCTCCCAAAGAAGGAATGCGCATACCTGTTTACCTGTCTATTGAAAGACACAGTACAAACGGAGTATTACTGCCTCCGGATTATCTGAAAAACAGAGTTACTGAATAATACTAAAGAGGTCGGAAAATTAAGTTTTCCGACCTCTTTGTTATTTACCCTAACTACTTTTCCGATAACTCTTCACAGCCCACAGGTTAAAGAAAGCCGCGAAGACAAGCAAAGTTCCCAACTGCGGTAAGAGATCCACAAAACCACTTCCACGCAGATATATAGTACGCATTACTTCTACAAAATATTTCAGCGGATTGAGGGCGGCTATAAATTGTGCCCACTGCGGCATGCTATGTATAGGCGTAAATAAACCGCTCATCAGAATAAGAATCAGCATAAAGAACCACATGACAAACATCGCCTGTTGTAAAGTGCCCGAATGATTGGAAATTACCAGCCCAAAGCCCGAAACCACCAGCAAGAAAACCATCGAGAAAAGATAGATAGTCAGGAAGTGCCCGGCGGGCAAAATGCCATAAAGCAACCAAGCCAAGAAAAAGCAGATAGTAAGTACTATATACCCAATCAGCCAGTAAGGGATCAGCTTTGCGAGAATAAAGGTGAACTTCCCAACAGGAGTCACATTGATTTGCTCAATAGTCCCCGCCTCTTTCTCGCCAACCACATTGAGAGCCGGAAGAAAACCGCAAATCATTGTCAGCAACATAACCATCAATGCCGGTACCATGAATAGTTTATAGTTCAGGTTAGGATTGAACAAATTCTGAGTCGTTATACTCACTTTCGGGAGTGCCCTGCCGGAATGCATTCCATGTGAAGAAGATTCCGCCTGCAATTCACGTGTATAATCACTGATAATGGAGGAAAGGTAAGAACTCCCCAAGCCCCCTTTAGTCCCATTCACGGCATTGGCGGCAATCAGCAGACGGGGACTTTTGCCATGCACCCAGTCTTTTTCAAAATCACGGGGAATCTCCAGAATGATGTCAGCAGTGCCAATCTCCACACCTTCCAGACCCTCGTTGTATGTATCGGGAAGGGCCGTCGTGCGGAAATAGGTGGATGCACCTATCTTGTCTACAAGGCGGCGGGAAAGAACACTATGGTCATTATCCACAATATTCAGGTTAATGTTCTTTATTTCCAGATTCGCGGCCCACGGCATCAGTATCATAATCATACACGGGAAAATGAAAATCATCTTCGGCAGGAATGAGTTGCGCAGTAATTGCTTGAATTCTTTTTCTATCAGAAATTTTATCATAACAGCTCCCTCCTATTCTAATCGGTTCTTAAACTTCTTGAAACTGATAGTTATCAGTATCGTTGCCATTGTAGCAAGAATGCCGACTTCCATCAGAACAAGCGAAATATCCACTCCCTCAATCATCAGTTTACGCACAGCCTGAATGTACCAGCGGGCAGGTAGCACAGCTGAAATGCCTTGCAGTATCACCGGCATACTCTCTATCGGAAATATCATGCCGGAGAGCAACATGGTAGGCATCATCAATATCAATCCGGACGCAAGCATGGCGGCAACCTGTGTCCGCGTCACCGAAGAAATAAGCAATCCCAGAGCCAGCGAAACAAAGATAAAGAGCAATGACACCGCTATGAGCCAGAACAGACTACCTGCTACGGGTACATCGAGCACATAGACTGAAAGCAACAGGATAGTCGTAAGATTGACAAACGACAATACAAAATAAGGCACCGCTTTTGCAAGAATGATGAACAAGGGTTTCACGGGAGATACCAACAGAATTTCCATTGTACCCGTTTCTTTCTCACGGACAATGGAGATGGAAGTCATCATTGCACAAATCAGCATCAGGATAAGCCCCATCACACCCGGCACAAAGTTGTACGCACTCTTCATCTGCGGATTATAGAGCAACTTGACTTCGGGAATAATGGAAGCAACCTGCACACCCAGAGGAAGCATTTCCCGTCCGGCAGCAGCTATGATATTGGCAGCATATCCCGCCTGCGTAGTTGCCGTATTAGGGTCGGTGGCATCGGAAATCAACTGCACGCGGGCCTCACCTGTATAAACACGGTTGGCAAACTGCTCGTTAAAGATGAGCGCCAAGTCTATGTCTCCCCGCTTGAAAGTAGCTTCCACCTCTCCGGGAGAATGCAGGTAAGTAGTTACGGAAAAGTATTCGCTGGCATCCAGACGGTCGATGATACGGCGGGTAACCATATCGTTGGACGGGTCTAGAACCGCTACACGTACGTTCTTCACTTCCGTTGTGATGGCAAAGCCGAAAAGGATAATCTGTACAACAGGCATACCCAGCAATATGAGCATCGTACGCCTGTCGCGGAAGATATGGAAGAATTCCTTTCGGACAAAAGCTATGAATTGTTTCATTGTCTATTCTTTATTAATCCGCCGTCCGCACTGCCTCCCGTGCAAGTTTCTGGAACACATCGTCCATAGTGACGGCATTGAATTGTCGTTTTAGTTCATCAGGCGTATCAAGGGCGCGAATCACACCGTCCACCATAATGGAGATACGGTCGCAATACTCAGCCTCATCCATGAAATGGGTAGTGACGAAGACAGTGATGCCACGGTCGGCTGCTTGGTAAATAAGCTCCCAGAACTGGCGTCGGGTGGCAGGGTCCACACCGCCGGTAGGTTCATCCAGAAAGACGATTTTCGGCTCATGGAAGATGGAAACGGAGAAAGCAAGTTTCTGCTTCCAACCTAAAGGAAGGCTTTTCACTAGCGTATCACGTTCGGCACCCAAGCCGATACGCGTAAGGAGTTCATCGGTCTTCCGTGCTATTTCATCTTCCGCTATGCCGTAAATTCCGGCAAAGAGGCGGATATTCTCCCATACTTTGAGATCCTCGTAAAGAGAAAACTTCTGGCTCATATAGCCGATGTTTTTCTTCACTTCTTCCGTTTGGGTAGCTACGTCGAAACCTGCTACATGTGCCATGCCTTCCGTCGGGTGACTCAGTCCGGTGAGCATACGCATGGCAGTGGTCTTTCCGGCGCCGTTGGCACCCAGGAAACCAAAGATTTCTCCTTTATGAACGCGGAAAGAGATATGATCGACGGCGGTGAAATTTCCGAAACGCTTGGTAAGTCCGTCCACTTCAATGACGTATTCCTCTTTCTGTTCTGCCTTGCCATGCTGCAAGCCTGCCGGGCAAAGTATATCTGAGAATTGTTCCAAAATACGCTTCGGAGTATCTATTCCATGTATCTGCCCTTCATTGATGAAGGCAATGCGGTCGCACTGGCGCGCTTCGTCAATGATGGGTGTAGAGGCAATGATGGTGATACCCTGCTCTTTCAGACGACGAAGCATTTCCCAGAATTCCTTACGGGAGACAGGGTCGACACCCGTAGTAGGCTCATCGAGAAAGAGAACGTCCGGCTTGTGGATAAGCGCACAACTAAGGGCGAGTTTCTGCTTCATGCCTCCGGACAATGCTCCGGCACGGCGTTTCTTGAAAGGTTCTATTTGCTGGTAGATATCTTTCACCAGGTCGTAGTTCTCTTCAATGGTGGTGTGAAAAACGGTGGCAAAGAAGTTCAGGTTTTCCTCCACCGTCAGGTCTTGATAGAGGGAGAAACGTCCGGGCATATAGCCCACACGGCGACGGATTTCCTTATAATCCCGCACCACATCCAGGCCGCAGACGGAGGCAGTCCCGCTATCGGAAAGCAGCAAGGTGGTGAGGATGCGGAAAAGAGAAGTCTTCCCCGCCCCGTCGGGTCCGATGATTCCGAACAATTCACCTTGCGGAACAGTAAAGGAAACACCACGCAGGGCTTCCACTTTACCATAACTTTTGGTGACGCCGTTTACAATAACTGCATGTTCCATAACATTTATCACTCTATCACTTATCACTAAACTCCACTCCTCCATACATACCTATCTTCAGATAGCCTTCATTCTTCACAGCTATCTTGACGGCATATACCAGATTGGCACGTTCATTCTTAGTCAGAATGGTTTTAGGAGTAAACTCGGAAGTGTCCGAAATCCAGGTGACAACGCCCGGATATTGCTTATGCTCATCGGTGCCATAATCAGAAAAAACGGTAACCTTCTGCCCCAACTTCACTTGTGACAATTGTTCGGAAGTGATGTATGCGCGAAGATACATCTGCTGCGTATCGGCAATCTTGAAAAGTGGAGTACCCACAGCGGTCAGCTCTCCTGCTTCGGCATATTTAGCCAGCACGGTTCCGGTTATCGGAGAAGTGATATAACACTTCTTCAATTGGTCTTCCACCTGAGCCACCTGGATGCCGACAGAAGAACTCTGCCACGTCAAGCTCTGGTGGCTGTTGGATAATGTGGAGTTCTGTGCCACGAGTTGTTTCCGGAGCACTTCAAGCTGGTCGTCCGCATCATCCAGTTGTTTCTGGTTGGCGGCACCCACTTTTAGTAAATTTGCCACACGGTTACGCTCCCGTTCAGCAGCCGTTATCTGTTCTTTGGTGGCAGCCACTTGCTTCAAGATATCGGGACGCTGTTCTTCAACGGATTTGATGTTGGCTTCCAGTTGCAGCTTTTTCAGATAGAGTTGCACAGTGTCCACCACACCAACTTCCTGACCTGCTTTCAGCACAGTGCCCTCTTCTATATTGAAGTAAAGCAACTTGCCCGATGCTTCGGCGGACACCAGTACTTCGGTGGTTTCGAATGTTCCGGTAGCATCATATTTCGGAGTACCATTTCCACAAGCGGAGAAAAGGGCCAATAGGGAACAAAGTCTCAGTAAATTCTTTGATTTCATAATGATGTATATTTTTGCCTTTAATTATTCAATGTATATTTCAAACTCCAAAGATTCATCAGCAATTGCACTTCATGTGCAGCTTTAGTCTGGCGTGCCAGGTTCTCTGATGTAATTTCACGTAGCATATCGGTAACGGTGAGTGTTCCGTTCGCAACTTTTGCCTCGGCAGCCTTTCTGATGTTGACACGCAAACGGATAATCTCGTCATCATCCGCCATCTGTTTGCGCATGGAAAGTATGGCGGAATTCTGTTGGGTGGATTGCAGATGGGTATTGAACAGAAAAACATCGCGGTTTGTCTCCAACAGCCTACGATTATTGTCAATCAGCTTGCGGTCGTTGCGCAAAGTATACAGACTGCCAAAGTTCCATGACATACGGACTCCCGCCACATAATATGCAGAGAAATCATCCTTCAGCATATTCAGCCCCGGATTGCCGTAAGCTCCCTGCACAAACAGCCCGAAGCGAGGACGCAAACGAGTTTTCAAGGCAGACTCCTGCACATTCAGTTGGCTCCCCTGTGCATCGAACCAGCGAAGTTCGGGACGGTTGTTCACAAGTGAAGCTGATTCAAGAATATCCGCAGGTTTCTGCAAGGTAGTTCCGGCAGCGATTTCCTTTCCTATAAATATGGAAAGCATACTCAAATATGCTTGTCGTGAAGACTCCAATTCTATACGCTTCTGGCGGGTATTCAGTATCTCCACGCTCACGGCATCCAGGTCGCTCTGATTGGCAATGCCATTCGCCATATAGTCAGAAACCTGTTTATGGGTACGCTCCAGGTCTTCTTGCAGAAGCTGGTTTTGTCGCAACTGTTCGTCCAGTAATAAAATACCGAAGTAAACCTGATTCACACGGTCGTTCAATGCATACATATCCACATCCTGTTTCTCACGATCTACGTCCGAAGTAGCCCGCATCAGTTGCTTTTTTGAGTGTATGTCGCCACCATCCCAAATGTTCTGCGATACTTCAAGCATCACCTGATACTGGTCTTTAGGCATACTTTTTATATCAACGCCCGGTATCTCCACCGGAAGTTTCGTGACATCGCTCTGATACGTCGCTTTTCCCGAAATAGAAAACTGCGGCAAATATCCCTTTCCGGCATTGGCAAGATTATATTCACGTGCCTTCTCTATCAGCCCGTACTGGCGTACCAGCGGATAGTTGACCTGTGCTTGATGATGACATTCTTCCAGTGTCAACTGGGCGTGCATCAGCGCAGCCGTGAACAGAAAAGCAAAAGAAAAAATCGTTCGTTTCATGTCTATATCTGTTTCTTGTTAATTAGCTACGAATTACAGTGCAAAGATAGACCATAAAGCTACACAAATACTTTCTATTAATCGAATGATATGTTCCATTTGTTCGATATAAGATCGATAAGAGCATTAAATAACACTATTTTCTTACCTTTGCCACAGATATACATCCTTAACAGAAACCAAACAATGAAGAAAAACAAACCTCTGAATCTCGATTTTCAGGAAATAAAAGATAATGCAGACCTCATCACCCGTGCTGAATTCCGTTCTATTCACCGGGGCATCGGAATGGTTATCAGCTTTGCCCAGATGCAAAGTTCACTGTTCCGCGTCGGACAACCCTACCGTGCAAAAGAGAGCCGCATCATTCGCATCACCCAAGGCGTAGGGAAAATCTCTATCAACCTCGTAGAGCATGATGTGGAGAAGCAAATGGTTATCGTCATCCCTCCGAACTCACTTATAGAAGTAATAGATATAAGTCCGGATTATGATTTTCAAGTCATTGTCCCTGAGAATGATTTCCTGCCGGCTGTGCAGAGCAATAGTATAACAGACTTATACGGCAGACAGGAAATTGTACTCTCCCTAAGTGCGGAAGAATGGGAACATACCGGCGAGTTTTTCTCCCTGCTTTGGGAAAGCATGCACCGTTCACCCTTCCGCACCGAAGTGGTACAGCATCTGGTGACTGCCGTGCTATATGATATACGATATATGCTCGACCAGAAACAGACAGCCTCCCGCACACACTTTTCCCGTCAGGAAGAGACGTTCAACCGTTTTATAACTTTAGTAAACGAGCATGGCAAACATGAACGTAACATAAGCTTTTACGCCGACAAACTATGCCTGACACCCCATTACCTGAGTACGGTGATTCGTGAAACCAGCGGACAAACGGTCATGCAATGGATTAACCAGGCAGTAGTGCTCGAAGCGAAAGTGCTACTTAAACATAGTGATATGCTGGTATTCCAGATTTCGGATGAACTGAATTTTCCCAATCCATCGTTCTTCTCAAAGTTCTTTAAGCGAATGACCGGAATGACTCCGGCAGAGTATCAGAAGAATACGTAAAAAGACAAAATAAAAACACCCCGCCACATTCGTATATGTGCGGGATGTCGCTCTTCTCGAAGTTATATAGAAAGGATTATAAGTATCTTACAGCAGCACAATACGTTTCTGCATGATATCTATCAACTGCGCTTTCAATTGTTTGGCATTAATAGGTTTGGGCATATATCCATCGAAACCGCTTTCCATAACCTTTTGTTCGTCCGAAGCATAGGCAAAGGCCGTGACGGCAATAATGGGAGTCTTTGCCGAGTACTTGCGAATTTCCTGGGTAGCTTCGTAACCATCCATCACAGGCATATTGATATCCATCAACACAATCTGCGGATTATGTTCCCTGAACATCTCTACCGCTTCCCTGCCATCCCAGGCATGAATCAACTGATAGTCGAATTTCAGGATAGACTCAAACAGTTTGTAATTACTTGCATTGTCTTCGGCAACCAGGATGGTTAACTTGCCCTTTTCCACTACGATGGGTTGGGCGTCCTCCTGTTTCCTCGTTTTATCTACATCCACAGCCGATGAATAAGGCAATGTGAACCAGAAAGTCGAACCTTGTCCTTCTTCCGACTCCACACCGATCTTTCCACCCATGTGCTCCAGCAGCGTCTTGCAGATGGAAAGCCCCAATCCGGTCCCCTGTGCAAAAGAATTCAGTTTGACGAAGCGTCCGAAGATGTTCTGCTGCTTATCTTTAGGAATACCGCATCCGGTATCCGCTACATAAAAATACAGTTCCTTTTCTCGCAATTCATAGCCGAAACGGATACTCCCCTTTTGGGTGAATTTAATGGCATTAGTCACAAGATTTATCATCAACTGGGATAACCGGTTTTTCTCCGTATGGGCTATGCAAGGTTTTGCCGGTTCCACAAATTCCAGTTTCACCGCATTCGATTTCACTCTCAGCAACAAGCCACATTCCAATTCTTTCATCAATGCATTCAGATTGACATTGGAATATTTTAAATCCAGCGTGCCGGCTTCTATCTTCGATAGGTCGAGAATATCACTTATCAGTTGCAACAACAACGTGTTATTATTCTCGATGATGCTGACGTATTCCTGTTTCTCCTGCTCCTCTTCAGTAGATGCCAATATCCCTGAAAAGCCGACAATCGCATTCAGCGGAGTACGTATTTCATGGCTCATATTGGCAAGGAAAGCCGATTTCAGACGATTGGATTCTTCGGCACGGTCTTTCGCCGTGGTGAGTTCCTGCTCCATCTTCTTGCGATTGGTAATGACGAGGGAAGACCCAACCAACGTAAGCGGCTTCCCATTCTCGTCGCGTGTTTCGACGGCAGCCTGGGCTTCTACCCAATCTATCTTACGCAAATTGTTTTTCTGTACGTTGACTATCCGGTATTCCTCTTTTACTTTCTCCGAACGTCCCTCAATCAAGTCCTGATATGCCTTTTCCACCCGTTGGCGGTCTGCTTTGAATATCTTGGCAAAATATTGGGAATCGGGCACAGCCAGTTGCTCTTCTTCCACTTCTTTCCCGGTGATACTCAACTCTATCGGTTTATTGATGTCGCATAAAATGGTTTTGCTCAATAAATCCCACTTCCAAGGAACAATGTTGGCTACCTCAAGGGCCATGGCAAGCTTGTTGTTCGTAGCACTCAGTTTCTGCTGTGCCTTGTGTAGTTCCGTACTGTTCAGGCAGAATACATCAATCATATTGCCTTGATTCGTACCTTTCAATATCACATCATAGAAAGTATTGATGGCCTTAAAGTAATAAGGGAATGTAATTGCCCTGTTCTCCGCCAATGCAATCTTGGTGAAGTGCAAGAACTCAGCCATAGATTCAGGAAATATTTCACTGGCTTTTTTGCCGACAACCTCTTCTTTGCGATAGAAGTGTTTCTCAAATTCTGAATTTACATTCCTGTAAATCAGTTCGACAGGCGTACCATTTTCATCGGTAACCAGTTCCTCCCGCATATAAAGCAGAGGCATATTATTCACCAGATTCTTATAGGTAGCCATCATGTCTATCTCTTTCTGTTGTGCCTTCTTTAGCTCATTCAGGTTGCGAATGCGATAGAGGAAAAGCAGTGTCAGTAACAAGATACTGAAAAGCATTCCCAAAATGAAATATCGGTAGTGCTCCCAGAATGTAAGAGGCTTATTCAGGAAACGAGTATTTGCAGGACACCGTGAAGGAGAAAGCCCCTTGCGCAGCAACACTTCGTAATTAATGACAGGTGCTCCATCAACCGGAATATAGAAAGGAATGTCACGCGCTTGTTTTCCTCCCAGTATTTCCGCCATTACCTGAGTCAGCCGTTGATTATACTCCCCCTGATCATTGGTATATCCGCCTACCATACCATCTTTTCCGCTCGCAATATCTATAAAATTCAAAGAAAACAGAGGAGCGTTAGCCGTAGCTATGAGTTTATGAGAATTGGTAGCCAGCCAAGTGTTGCCTGCAAACGTGGATTTATAGTACCATGAAGCGAACAAAACTCCTGTCGTCTTTGAGTCTACATAATATAAGGAGTCCAGCAACTGATTCGTGGTCATCTTTTCAGAAGACAGAAACTGGAACTTGATGTGCGGATAGTTCGTTCTCAACTCTTCTTCTATAATCACCGCATTGTTTTGATTGATTTGCCGTCCATCGCCTATATATATCAGTTTATTCATATCGGGGACGATCTGTTTCATCAATTGAATATTTTCGGGAAGATAGAGGCTGGCATACAAGAAAGTCAGGTTATAAGGGCCGGCCAATTCGGAGAGAGGAACCCTATCGAACTTCCTGATAGGCTGTTTCCGAAGATATACTTCCTTGGGGCCTACGTAATCTTCCTGTGCACAAAGGATGATAGGAATATCTCCCCACATCTTTCTCAATTCATCCCGCAACATCAATGCCGGATTTCCCAGTAGAACCAACATACGGGGGCGCTCCTGATATTTACTTAAAACATCATGCTTAAATTCTTCCAGAATGGTATCCTTATCAATCAGCAGCATATTCATATGCTCTGCATAAAGAGTGAGGTTAGGGTCTTTCTGCACAAATTCCGTCATACATGAAATTACCCGGCTGCTCCAGGGGGAAGCATCTGTATATGAGTTGATACATAAGATGTAACATTTCGCATCTATTTCATCTCCCTGTGCACAAACTGTATTTATAGTCAAAAGGCACAGAAGAAAAAAAGAATATAGTACTTTCATCCGTGTTAGGGGTCTTTTATGTTCCGCAAATATTTGCTCGTTTTTACCTTGCGCTGCAAAAGTAGTGAAAAAGAAGAAATAAGAAACAGTCTTTGTTTATTTATTCCATAATGCCACACTTTAATGCCCGAAATGCCACACTTCAACAACTGGAATGCCACACTTAAAGACCATAAATGCCACACTTCGGCTCTCTCCGAGTGTGGCATTCCAGTTGTTGAAGTGTGGCATTTCGGGCATTATCCAACAGCAGATAAAAGATGTGATTTACAATTTTCTTTTCTCCCTGCAATACGACCGGTGTCCATAAACAACAATCACCACGAAACAGATGAACGGAAGGATAAATGAAAGGTTTACGGCAGGCATACCCAGCAATGTATGGCAATCGATGATACTTGCCTGAACCGGAGGCAATACCGAACCTCCCAGAATAGCCATAATCAATCCCGCAGCACCAAATTTGGCATCATCACCCAATCCCTGCAAAGCGATACCATAAATTGTGGGGAACATCAGAGACATACAGGCAGATACGCCCACCAGACAATACATTCCCCAGATATTCTGGAAACCGATCACTCCGGCAGTAAAGAAACAAGCTACAATAGCCAACACCTTCAATAACAATCCCGGACTGAGGTATCGCAGAATGAAAGTACAGATAAAGCGACTGGCACAGAAGATAATCATCGCAATAATATTATATTGTTGCGAAAGAACTTCCGCTGCCTTTTCTTCCATACCTTGCGCCATAAACAAACGTGTGCCATACTGGATGATGAATGTCCAGCACATGATTTGCGCTCCCACATAGAAAAATTGGGCAACCACTCCTTCACGGTAATGGTGTATCGTGAATATCCGCTTCAACGTAGGCAGAAAATTAATGCCATGAGACTGGTCGCCATTCTTCGGCATCTTCACCATTCGGATTACGAGCAACATGGCCAGAATAACAAGCCCGATGATGAGATAAGGAGCAATCAATACCATCAGATCAGAATCGCGTACAGCCGCAAATTCCGTGTCCGAAAGCTGGCTGCGTTCCACCGTATCCATCGGATTGAGGCGGTTCTGGATGAAATTCATAGCCACATACATACCCAGCAACGAACCCATCGGGTTGAAAGACTGTGCCAGGTTCAGGCGGCGGGTAGAGGTAGCCTCATCACCCATAGAGAGGATGTAAGGATTACAACTCGTCTCCAGGAATGACAAACCGCACGTCAAAATAAAATAAGCAATGAGAAAAGGATAATAATTCCCCGTCAGCATGGCGGGATAGAACAGGAATGCACCTATGGCATACAGTCCCAATCCCAGCAGCACACCCGCCTTATAGGAATACCTGCGGATGAAAATAGCCGCCGGAAATGCCATAGCGAAATAGCCGCCATAGAAAGCCACCTGCACCAATGCCCCGTCAGTGACACTCATGCGGAAAATTTTGGAGAAGGCTTTCACCATCGGATTAGTGATGTCGTTGGCAAAGCCCCACAAGGCGAAGCAACTGGTGATAAGTATGAACGGAATGAGATAACTTACTCCGTCTTTGCTGATAATACTGGTTTTCTTGGTGTTGTTCATGGTATTTCTGTCTTTTGTCAGTTAGTCATATAAGTGGAAAATGCGTTCCATCGGCTGCCATTTCTCTGCGGCAGTGGAACCGGGTTTCACAAGCTGGAAGATAGCCATATAGTCTTCCCATTCCTGTTGCCGGGGCAGGGAGGCAAGGCGTTCCATAGCCATATCCCAGTCGAAGCCCACAGGTACTTCGACAATCATGAACAGGCGGGTGCCTAACAGATAGATTTCCATTTCCAGGATGCCGGCTTCACGAATGCCGACGGGTATTTCGGGCCAGATGGCTGCCTGGCTGTGACGGCGACGGTATTCGGCTATCAGTTCCGGGTCGTCACGAAGTTCCAGTGTCCGGCAAATGCGTTCCACAGGTTGGTGGTGCTCTTTGGCAGGATAACGTTTGATTGGTGTGTCCATAGTTATTTTATTAAAATGCAAATAAAAGCAGATTTTTACAAAATAAAAAGCTGCGGGATGATTCTTTTTTAAGGAGAAATGTTTTTTCCCAATAGGAGAAAAATATTTCTCTTATTGGGAGATAAATTATCATTTATGTACCCCAGTTGTTTTTAAGTGTTACTATACTCTTTTATTTCCTCCCGACTACCAATATCTCCTTTTGCTATAGCTTGCACCAGAATATTCCCGATAGCAGTCGCCTCCACAGGTCCCGCTATGACGGGAATGCCCAGTGCATCGGCAGTCAGGCGATTCAGCAATGCATTGCGGCAACCACCACCGATAATGTTCAGTTGCTCTATCGGAGACGGAAGCAGGCGGTTCAGTTGCTCAATGGCCCGTTTATAACGTTGGGCAAGCGATTGAAGTACGCAACGCACATACTCGCCCGAAGTGGCAGGAACGGGTAACTGATGTTCACGGCAATACCCGGCTATGGCAGCTTGCATATCTGCCGGATTCTGGAATACTTTATCGTCCACATCAATGACGGAAGAAATATCCGCACTTCCGGCAGCAGAAAGCAGTACATCATAGCCACATTCCTGACCCCGCTCCTTCCATTGCGCCATGAGACGCTGAAGTATCCACAGCCCGGTGATATTCTGGAGAAAGCGGATTTTTCCGCCTACTCCGCCCTCGTTGGTGAAACCGCATATCCGGGCTTCTTCCGTGAGGATGGGTTCGTCCAACTCCACGCCCAGCAAAGACCAGGTTCCCGAACTGAGAAACGCACAACGAGACTTACCCACCTGAGTTTCAGGAATGGCAAAAACGGCGCTTGCCGTATCGTGAGAGCCAACGGCAATTACATCCACTTCTTCCGTAAGGCCTATTTCTTCGGCAATCTCCGGTTTCAGTCTGCCGCGCACGGTGCCCGGCATCACAATATCACCAAAGAGATGTTCAGGTACTCCCAAACGACGGATTAACGACCGGTTCCAGCTACGGCTACGGGCATCAAGCAATTCGGAGGTAGAGGCAATGCAATACTCATTGTTCGCCACCCCGGTCAGGAAGAAACTGAAAAGATCGGGCATGAACAAAAGGCGGTCTGCCACTTCCAACTGCACATCACCGCTTTTCTTCATGCTGTAGAGTTGAAAAAGCGTATTGATAGACATCACCTGTATCCCCGCTTCGGAATAATGACGGGAAAGGCTTCCACCGGGATATTTTTCAAAAGTGTCAGTATCGGATGTATCTACACAAGAAAGATTCATCTCCAAAGTATCAAAGAATTCTTCCGGCAAACCATCCGTCCGCAAATCGCGGTAGCAAACAGGATTTCCCAGCAGATTTCCCTTCCTGTCTATCAAAGCAAAATCCACGCCCCAGGTGTCAATACCGATACCTCTGATATGATACCCTTTGCGCACAGCCTGCCGAAGCCCGTTCTTCATCTCGTCGAACAAGGTTAGGAAGTCCCAATACACATGATTTCCCATCCGCACCTGACGGTTCGGAAAACGGTACACCTCCTCCAGTTTCAGCGTACCCTGGCAGATGGAACCGGCCATCACGCGGCCGCTTCCACCTCCAAAATCTACTGCCAGATAGGTATTCATCATTTGGTTTTCTTCCCTAAGATGTACGTTTCAAGGTCATCTATCTCTTCGGGAGTAAGCACCGTATAGTCGCCTCCGGACTGGATGATGATGCGACACGCCATCTCAAAGAACATGGCACGTTCAAAAGCTTGGTCAAAATCCTTTCCGCATACCACTTGCCCGTGTTTCAGCAACAGGACGGAATTATGGTCTTTCAAGGCATCAATCACCCCTTGCGCCAGTTCCTTCGAACCGGGACGGAAATAAGGTACTACCGGAATCTCACTCCCTACGTGGCAAGGCACTTCTGCCGTCACATTGAAGTTCGTGGGACGATTCTTCATGCAAGCCACAGCCGTGGCATAGTGGGACTGGAAGTGCAGGACTACATTCACATCGGGACGTTCACGCAATACACCGAGGTGGAAACCGCTCTCCATGGAAGGTTTCACCCCATTCAGCACTTCTCCGGTGGAAAGGCGGCAAACGGCCACCTTCTCTTTCGGAAGAGAAGGTACCCATGAGCCTGTACCCGAAAGCAAAACCTCGTCGCCAATGCGCCAGGAAATATTGCCGCTACTGCAAATTGTCAATCCGGCATCTCCTACCCGATGCGCCTGGGCAATGAATTGTTCTATCTGTTCGTTAGTTATCATGTTTCTGTTACTTTAGTGTTTATTTATAAATCGGACCGTACGTTGTGCAAGCGCGATAATCCGCCCCTTCCTTATCCATACCGAACGCATTCCATGCAGCCGGACGGAAAATCTTTTTCTCGTCTACATTGTGCATGCAAACCGGGATGCGAAGCATAGAAGCCAGCGTAATCAAATCCTGACCGATGTGTCCGTAGCTGATAGCACCGTGGTTGGCTCCCCAGTTGTTCATCACCGAATATACATCTTCGAATGCCGGTTTATCGCACAGACGGGGTACAAACCAAGTGGTAGGCCAAGTGCGGTCTGTACGTTCATCAAGCAGCTTGTGAACTTCCGGATCAATTTCCACTGTCCATCCTTCTGCAATCTGGAGCACGGGGCCGAGGCCTTTCACAAGATTCAGACGGCTCATCGTCACAGGCATGCCGCCTTTAGACAAGAAGTTGGAAGAGAAACCACCGCCACGGAAATAATCACGATTGGCAGGATACCAGGTAGTTGCTTCCAGGCATTTTTCCATCTCAGCTTCCGAGATTTCCCAATGAGGCTTCATCACAGGCTCACCTTGTGCATTTGTTTGCTGTCCTGTACCATCCAAAGTAGTGGCACCGGAGTTAATCAAGTGGATGATGCCATTAGCGGCCATACCGGTAAGTTCTTTACCCGTAACGCGCTTCACAGCTTCGGGGCTCCAATACGTACGCACATCCGAGAAGATTTGGGCACGGTTCGTCAGCAAATGGCCGAAAAGCATAGCCACACCATTGCAGGCATCGTTTTCAGTAGCCACTACGTATGCCTCGCGGATACCGTTCCAGTCGAATGAAGTGTTGAGCAGAGCTTCGGAGTAGTCGCCGTTCGGATAGAAATCCGTCCACTGCCGCTGTCCCTGGAAACCGGCTGCAATGGCATTATGCCCAAGCGCTTCTTCCTTGAAGCCCATCTCACGCAGCTTCGGATTGCCTTGCATCAGGTCGCGCATGATGATGGTCATCTTTACAATAAATTCCCAATCTTCATCTTTCTGCTCGCGGGTCTTGGTCTTGGCGGGAAGATTGAAATCCTTGCCTTCATTCTTCTTGCAATACTTCTCTGTCCACGCCATCGCTTTAGCAAACTCTTCCTTATCATAAATGCCTTCGGTCATGCGGCGGATGATTTCAGTCAGGTCAACAGATTCGCAACGGATGCCCAGATATTCCTGGAAGAAATCGGGATTGACGATAGAACCTGCGATACCCATGGAAACGCTACCCATTGACAGATAAGATTTTCCCCTCATGGTTGCCACTGCCTGTGCGGCACGGGCAAAACGAAGTAGTTTCTCAGCCACATCAGCAGGGATCGAATTATCGTCCAAATCCTGCACATCACGGCCATAGATACCGAATGCAGGCAAGCCTTTCTGTGCATGTCCTGCCAGTACGGCAGCCAGATACACCGCTCCCGGACGTTCCGTACCGTTAAAGCCCCAAACAGCTTTCGGATACTGCGGATTCATGTCCATCGTCTCGGCACCATAGCACCAACAGGAAGTTACCGTAATGGTAGAACCTACCCCTTCGCGCTCAAACTTCTCGGCACAGGCTGCACTTTCCGCTACGCGTCCGATGGTGCTATCCGCAATCACACATTCCACGGGACTTCCGTCACCGTTTTTCAGATTAGCGGTAATCAACTCGGCTACTGCCTTTGCCAGATTCATGGTCTTTTCTTCAAGACTCTCACGCACGCCACCCTGGCGGCCATCGATGGTGGGACGAATCCCGATTTTCGGATACTTTTTCATACTCTTATTTTATTGGGTTAATAATACTTTCATCTTTATTATTTGAGCTCATAGCTTTTCCACCTGTGCTGAACTGTGCTGAAATTACTTCATAAAAAAGGCTATAAAGAGCCTCTTAAATGAATTTTTGTCGGCAAATATACTTGCACGGACTTACCCGTCAGGATAAAGTCTGCCGTCATAGTCCCCATCTCTTTCCAGTCTATACTCATGGCTGTAATGCCTTTGTCAATCACTTCGTAAGCAGGGGTATCGTTGTAGGCTATCAGACCAAAGTCCTCCCCACACGTCAACCCTGCGGCACGGCTCCTTTTCACTATCTCCACAACATCCACTTGACGGATAGCAATATAAACTTCTCCGGCATGTACCTCTTGTTCATCCATTGTCTCTATAACGGTATAATCCAGACGATTATCCATACAAAACTTCTTGAAGTATTCGCATGTCTCTTTAGGATGCTTACTCTCTTTCGGCAGAAAAAGAATAAGCCGGTGATAGCGTTGCAACCTATCGGACAATTGAGACATTGCCCCGTAGAATGCCTCGCCAAAGTCCTGGCAGATGTACGAATACTCCCGTTTGTCGAACCGCCCGAAATCAAGCAGCAACAATCGGGAAGCATCTATTTTATAAAGATACGGAGAGAATTTTTCATTGTCGAAGTTCATCACAACGTACTTATTATACCGTCCGATGGAGTCGCGAAGCAGAGCATTGAATAATGACTCATTGTACTGATGGAACCAAAGATCTACTTTATACTGAGTGGAAAGGCGGCGGACGAAGCTGTTATAGAGTGTGTCCTTGAAAGGGGAATATTCATCAAGCAGGAACAAGATATTCTTCTGGCGATTGACTACATAATAGCCTTTACCGGGTGTAGAGTCTATAATTCCCCGCTCTTTCAAGTCGATAAATGCCTTGAACACCGTATCACGGGAAACCTTATAATCATGGCTCAACTGATTAATGGAAGGCAGAGCGGTATCCGTCTTATAGCGCCCCATAGAGATGTCCTGACTGATGAGGTCGGCCAGTTGTTTTACCTTCGTTGTCTGTTGAGTGAAAATTGTTTTCATACTGATACAGGTTTAATCAAGGTTCAGAACAGCAAAGTCAACTATGCTGAACTGTGCTGGTGCAAAGTAAGATTATTTATTTGAAATCAGGAATAAAGAGGCGTATGTTTTGCAACATATAAAATAAATAGCCCCCGTTGCATCTTTCACAATGCAACGGGGGCTATTCTACAATTTATCAAAAAGGATATTTATTCCTTATTGACTTTAATTTCTGATGACTTGCCATACATCTTGCGCAATAGCCTCCGTGCCGGCACAGCCTTAATCTGCCCATCTGATGTTCCTTGTATCACATCTTCATTCCGCAGGGCTTTCTCTTCAAGCATTCTCCGCTCAGCCAACGCCAGGCCATAATGCAGTTTACGACTTAGTTCTTTTCTTTCATCGTCCGACATAGTCTTGTATGGTATTAAAAAGTTCAACATCCTGTATTTCCATTTCCTGATTTCGGCCTCCTTCTGCTACTATTACACGAGGAGTATAACTATTATCTGCCAAAAGCCAATAATCAACCTGTGGTATATAAATATCAAATAAATTATTGATTCCGGCCTGATAACGACGATAAATCACATCTTCGGGTATATCGTGCCCACCATTACTTACACGCTGCTTCACACGACTAACTGCCAATTGCGGCGAATTTAACCAAAAATAAATAAGACTGACCTTGTAGCCTTGTTTCTGCGCATTAGTAACAAGGCGAATATAGGAACGTGTAGCAAGAGTAGTTTCAATAGAAAAGCTTTCCTGATTTTTCAGCAATTCATCTATCCGTTGCAGCATCAGGCGTCCAGCTTCAATAGCCATGCTACTGGGATTGAAAGGAGATAGTCCACGGGCTATTTCATCAGCATTGACGAATTCCTTGCATTGCAGCACATCGGGCAATACAGTATAGGATGCAGTCGTTTTGCCTGCTCCATTACAACCGCTAATAATATAAAGTTGCTTCGTGCTACTCATCTCTAACTTGATTTCTACTGCAAACTTACTACAAAATATTGAAATATAAACAACTGACAGTCATAAAATGATTAGTGATAAGCAGACTGCTTATCACTAATCACTAAACACTCATCTCTAAAATAAGTCTATTTGTACTCTTCCCACGACTTAATCGCAATATCATCCACACTCATCGTACAGAAAGCATTGATGAAAGCGCTTGCCAGACGGGCATTCGTAATCAGCGGCACATTGAGGTCAATGGCAGCACGGCGTATTTTGTAACCGTTGTCCAACTCGCCTGCGGTAAGGTTCTTCGGAATATTCACTACCATATCAATCTCCTTATTGTGCAACATATCCAGTGCCTGCGGATGATTTTCCGGTTCACTGGGCCAGTAAACGCGGGTATTCTCCACCCCGTTCTCCGTAAGGAAGTTGCTGGAACCGCCTGTGGCAAAAATCTTATATCCCCTCTTCTGCAACATACGGGCGGCAGAGAGCATATCCACTTTCTGTTTCGGCGTCCCCGTAGAAAGAAGAATATTCTTCTTCGGAATACGGTAACCAACCGAGAGCATGGCTTTCAGCACAGCGCAGGACGTATCGCTTCCGATACAACCCACTTCTCCCGTAGATGCCATATCCACACCCAACACCGGGTCTGCTTTTTGCAAACGATTGAAAGAGAACTGGCTGGCCTTGATACCCACATAATCGAGTTCAAACAGGTTCTTGTTCGGTTTCTCCACCGGAAGCCCCAGCATGACTTTCGTAGCCAGCTCAATCAGATTTATCTTCAATACCTTGCTGACGAACGGGAAACTACGCGAAGCACGCAAGTTACACTCAATCACCTTGATGTCATTCTCACGGGCCAGATACTGGATGTTGAACGGACCGGAGATATTCAACTCCCGTGCAATCTCGCGGCTGATACGCTTAATGCGGCGCACAGTCTCCACATATAATTTCTGTGGCGGGAACTGGATAGTTGCATCACCTGAGTGCACACCGGCAAACTCGATATGTTCGGAGATGGCATAGGCAACAATTTCACCGTTCTGTGCCACGGCATCCATTTCCACTTCCTTGGCATGTTCGATGAACTGGCTGACAACAACCGGATGTTTCTTCGATACATTAGCCGCAAGCTGCAGGAAACGTTCCAGTTCTTCCTGGTTGGAGCAGACGTTCATTGCCGCACCGGAAAGCACATAAGACGGACGCACCAGCACCGGGAAACCTACTTCTTCCACAAATTCGTTAATATCGTCCATGCTCGTAAGTTCGCGCCAGCGAGGCTGATCTACGCCGATACGGTCCAGCATAGCTGAGAACTTCTCACGGTCTTCGGCGTTGTCGATGCTCTTGGCGGAAGTACCGAGGATGGGCACATTCTGTGCATCCAGACGCAGGGCGAGGTTGTTCGGTATCTGTCCTCCCGTAGAAACAATCACTCCGTGCGGATTTTCCAGTTCGAGGATATCCATTACTCGTTCAAAGGTGAGTTCGTCGAAGTAGAGGCGATCGCACATATCGTAGTCCGTAGATACGGTTTCGGGGTTATAATTAATCATGACGCTACGATACCCCTCCTTACGGATGGTATTCAATGCCTGCACGCCACACCAGTCAAATTCCACCGAAGAACCGATACGGTACGCACCGGAACCGAGAACAACAATGGATTTGCGGTCGCCCAGATAACAGACATCGTTAGCAACGCCGCTATACGTCAGGTACAGATAATTGGTCTGTGCAGGATACTCTGCTGCAAGGGTGTCAATTTGCTTCACCACAGGAAGGATGCCAACACTCTTGCGATGGTTGCGTACATAGAGAATACCGTCTTCCATATCTCCCTCATAACCAATGGCACGGGCAATCTGGAAGTCGGAGAAGCCTTGTACTTTTGCTTTTTTCAGTAACTCCAAAGGTAATTCTGAAATCTGTTTGTGGTTCTTGCTCCATTGTTCCAGCTCCTTGCTGGTATTCATGATATTCATCAGCTTCTCCAGGAACCACTTGTCAATCTTTGTCAGTTCGTGCACCTGGTCTACGGTATATCCGGCGCGGAAAGCCTTTGAAATAACAAAGATGCGCTTGTCCGTCGGTTCGCGCAGCGCCTTATCTATATCGGCAATGACGAGTTCCTTGTTCTCCACGAAACCATGCATGCCCTGCCCTATCATTCTCAAACCTTTCTGAATAGCTTCTTCAAAAGTACGCCCGATAGCCATCACCTCTCCTACGGACTTCATTGAAGAACCAAGCTCCTTGTCCACTCCATGAAACTTACCCAAGTCCCAACGGGGAATTTTGCAGACTACATAGTCCAGCGCAGGTTCAAAGAAAGCACTCGTGGTTTTCGTCACGGAGTTCTTCAGGTCGAACAAGCCATAACCGAGTCCGAGCTTGGCGGCAACAAAGGCAAGCGGATAACCCGTAGCCTTAGAGGCCAAAGCCGAAGAACGGCTCAAGCGGGCGTTCACCTCAATCACCCGGTAGTCTTCACTTTCGGGGTCATAGGCATACTGCACATTACATTCTCCCACAATACCTATGTGACGGATGATACGGATAGCCAGTTCGCGCAATTTATGATAATCCGTATTCGAAAGCGTCTGTGAAGGGGCAATAACGATAGATTCTCCCGTATGAATACCCAGCGGGTCGAAGTTCTCCATGTTGCAGACGGTGATGCAGTTGTCGAAGCGGTCACGCACCACCTCATACTCCACTTCCTTCCAGCCACGCAGTGATTTCTCAACGAGCACCTGCGGAGAGAAGGAAAAAGCTTTCTCAACCAGCACATTCAGTTCTTCTTCATTGTCGCAGAAGCCGGAACCCAGTCCACCAAGTGCATAGGCGGCGCGGACAATGACCGGATAGCCCAACGTGGCAGCAGCACGACGAGCATCAGCGGCATTTTCCACAGCTTCGCTTTGGATAGTCTTTACATGTATCTGGTCGAGTTTCTGAACAAAGATTTCACGGTCTTCCGTGTCGATAATGGCTTGTACGGGAGTGCCAAGCACTTTCACGTCATATTTTTCGAAGATGCCTTCTTTGTAGAGGGCAACACCGCAATTCAGTGCAGTCTGTCCGCCGAATGCAAGCATGATGCCGTCCGGTTTTTCTTTCGCAATGACTTTTTCCACGAAATACGGGGTGACGGGCAGGAAGTAAATCTGGTCGGCAACTCCTTCCGAAGTCTGCACAGTGGCAATATTGGGGTTGATAAGAACGGTATGAATACCCTCTTCTTTCAACGCTTTGAGCGCCTGGCTGCCGGAGTAGTCGAATTCACCCGCCTCACCGATTTTCAGTGCGCCGGAACCGAGCAACAGGACTTTCTTTATATTGTTTTCTTTCATTGTCTTTTATCTTATAATAGTTTCACAAACTCATCAAACAAGAATTCCGTGTCCGTCGGTCCACTGGCAGCTTCTGGATGGAACTGTGCGGAGAACCAGGGATTCCGTTTATGTCTGATGCCCTCGTTGGAACCATCGTTCATATTGATAAACAGCGGTTTCCAGTCCTCAGTCAGCGTATTATTATCCACTGCATAACCGTGGTTCTGCGAAGTAATGAAACAACGCTCCGTGCCCACCATACGCACCGGCTGGTTGTGACTGCGATGACCATACTTCAGTTTATAAATCTTCGCTCCGCCCGCCTTGCTCAGCAACTGGTTTCCCATGCAAATACCAAAGATGGGCAACTTCTCATTTGCCATCGCCTTGCGGATATTCTGCACGGCAGCATCACACGTATCCGGGTCGCCCGGGCCGTTACTGATGAAAAGCCCGTCGAATTCCAGTTCGTTGTAATCATAATCCCAGGGCACGCGGATGACTTCCACATCCCTCTTCAACAGACAACGGATGATGTTCGTTTTCACACCGCAATCCACCAGTACCACTTTCTTCTTGCCCGCCCCTTCATTGTAGCGGATCACCTCTTTGCAACTCACTTTATCCACATAGTTCACTCCGGCATAAATGGCCTCAGGTGCATTCTCCGGTTCATCGTCGAAAACAATCTTGCCCATCATCACACCATGTTCACGCAGCACCTTTGTCAGTTCGCGCGTATCGATGCCCGTAATACCCGGCACCTGTTCACGTTTCAGCCAGTCGCTAAGGCTCTCCACAGCGTTCCAGTGACTGAAATCTTCCGAATAATCGCTTACGATGATGGCTTCCGCATGGATGCGTTCGCTTTCCATGAAAGTAGCCAGTCCGTTTGATTCGATGGTGAAAGGCGGTACACCATAGTTACCCACTAACGGATAAGTGAGCGTCATCAACTGTCCGGCATACGAGGGGTCTGTCAGGCTCTCGGGATATCCCGACATAGCTGTGTTGAAAACCACCTCTCCCGCTACCGGCTTTTCGTAGCCAAACGACTTGCCGTGGAAGCGGCTCCCGTCGTCGAGGATAAGAGTTACATTTCTCATATTTAAAATTGATAGACTTGTTCTATATAATCAATAAATGCATTGTTCAGCAGCTTCACCCCACCCGGCGTGGGATAATCACCACTGAAGTACCAGTCGCCCCGATGCTTGGGGCATGCTTCATGCAGTCCCTGCAAAGGCTGGTACACGATTTCCACTTTCGCTTTCGTGCCGGCTGGCGTCAGCAATTCCACCATCTTGGCAGAGATTTCCTCATCGGTGAAGGGTGCATAGATTTCCTTCACGTAGTTCACCATCTGCTCCTTCGGTATTCCCACCTGGTCTTTCGACTTGCGGTAGGCGGCGGCAATCACATCTTTCATATCCCGGTCTTTCAGCAACTCGATGGCAGCCTTGAAAGCGATGAATTCGCTCATTTTCGCCATGTCTATGCCGTAGTAGTCGGGGTAGCGCACCTGCGGAGAAGAAGAAACAATCACAATCTTCTTCGGATTCAGGCGGTCGAGGATGCCGATAATACTTTGTTTCAGCGTTGTTCCGCGCACAATGCTGTCGTCAATGATAACGAGGTTATCCACACCTGGCACAAGACTGCCGTAAGTGATGTCATACACGTGCGCAGCCAGGTCGTTCCTGCTGTTTCCCTCTGCGATGAAAGTGCGGAGTTTGATATCCTTGATGGCTACCTTCTCACTGCGAATGCGGCGGGAAAGTATCTGTTCCAGTTCTTCCAGATTGGGGTTATGCCCCAGTGAAGCTATCTGCCGCACCTTTTCTTCATTCAGGTAATCATCCAGTCCCTGAAGCATGCCGTAAAAGGCAACCTCCGCTGTGTTCGGGATGAATGAAAAGACGGTATGATGCACATCGTTATTAATGGCTTTCAGGATGTTAGGTACCAGTTTCTCGCCTAACAGTTTACGTTCCTTGTAGATGTCCACATCGCTACCCCGGGAGAAGTAGATGCGCTCGAAAGAGCAGGGTTTCAGTTCGCGCACCTTGTTGATTTGTGTGGTACGCAACTTACCCGCCTTGTTTATCAGCAAAGCCTGTCCCGGCATCAGCTCTTTAACGCTGTCTGCCGGTACATTGAGGGCGGTCTGTATCACAGGACGTTCACTGGCAAGCACCACTATTTCTTCATCCTGATACCAGAATGCCGGACGGATGCCCCACGGGTCGCGCACGGCGAAAGTCTCGCCGCTTCCGGTCAGGCCGCAAATCACGTAGCCCCCATCCCACTCTTTGCTTGAGGTGCGGAGCACGTTTGCCAGGTCGATGTGGTCTTCAATATAATGGGTCACGCCCATGCCCGTCAGCCCTTCGGCTTCGGCAAGGTTGAAAAGGCGCTCTACTTCGCGGTCGAGGCGATGGCCCACCTGTTCAAGCATGATGTAAGTATCGGCATACTTGCGCGGATGCTGGCCTATGGCGGTGATACGGGCAAAAATCTCGTCCACATTCGTCATATTGAAGTTGCCGCAAAGGGCGAGGTTCTTCGCGCGCCAGTTGTTCCGTCTCAGGAAAGGATGCACATAAGAGATGCCGCTTTTTCCGGTGGTGGAATAGCGCAGGTGTCCCATGTAAACCTCACCGGCAAAGGGGAGTACACTCTTAGCGTATTCCGCATCGTGCAATTGTTTTTTTGTCAGGTCTTTGAAGTTGCTCTGCACCGTATCGAATATTTCGGTAATAGCGCCCGAACCGAGTGCACGCTCGCGGAACATGTATTCTTCACCGGGATTGGCTTCCAGCTTTACGCAAGCCAACCCGGCACCTTCCTGTCCGCGGTTATGCTGTTTCTCCATCAGCAGATAGAGTTTGTTCAAACCGTACATCCATGTGCCGTACTTCTGTTCGTAGTATTCCAGAGGTTTCAGCAGGCGTATCATGGCGACGCCACATTCATGCTTCAGTTCTTCCATCTTATACGTTATTGTTTATAAGTTTTGCAAATGCGAATTTAGCAATTAAAATACAGAGTATATAGAGTTTAGCATCTATTATTAATCTTATTCAACAGTTACGCTTTTTGCCAGATTACGGGGCTGATCCACATCCATGCCTTTGCACACGGCAATGTGATAGGCCAGTAATTGCAAGGGCACCGTAGTAATCAACGGGTCAAGGCACTCTATTGTTTCCGGCAGTTCGATACAAGTGTCGGCAATTTTACTGATGACCGTATCTCCTTTTGTCACCAAGGCAATCACTTTGCCCTTGCGCGCCTTTATCTCCTGTATATTGCTCAGCACTTTCTCGTAAAGCCCGTTCTGCGTGGCAATCACCACTACAGGCATTTCAGCATCCACCAGCGCGATAGGTCCATGCTTCATTTCGGCAGCCGGATATCCCTCGGCATGGATATAAGAGATTTCCTTCAGCTTCAACGCACCTTCCAAGGCTACGGGATAGGAATAACCACGCCCCAGGTAAATGAAGTTATGCGCATAGGTGAATATCTTGGAAAGCTCGGCAATATCCTTGTTCAGTTCCAGCACCTCCTTCATTTTGTCGGGGATGCGGTTCAGTTCCTGCACGATGGCAAGATATTGCCCTTCGTCTATGGTATTCTTCTCTTTAGCGAGCGTCAACGCCAGCATAGTAAGCACCGTCACCTGCCCCGTAAATGCTTTGGTAGATGCCACACCAATTTCCGGTCCTACGTGGATGTAAGAACCCGTATGCGTAGCCCTTGGAATGGACGAACCGATAGCATTACAAATGCCGTAAATAAATGCCCCGCGGCTACGTGCCAGTTCCACAGCAGCCAGTGTATCCGCCGTCTCGCCACTCTGCGAAATAGCTATCACTACATCGCTACTATCAATCACCGGATCGCGGTAACGGAACTCCGAAGCGTATTCCACCTCCACCGGTATGCGGCAAAAGCTTTCTATCAGATGTTTTCCGATGAGGGCAGCGTGCCAGGAAGTACCGCACGCTACGATAACGAAGCGTTTAGCTGCCAGCAAGCGTTCTTTATAATCTATCACGGCGGAAAGCACCACGTTCGTATTCTCCACATTGATGCGCCCACGCATACAATCGTGAATGCAATCGGGTTGCTCGAAGATTTCTTTCAGCATGAAGTGCGGATATCCGCCTTTCTCCAACTGTCCCAGGTTCAGCGCCACCGTTTTCACTTCGTGGGGGCACTCCACATTTTTCAGGTTCACCACTTTCAGTTTCTCCCCGCGGTGTATCACGGCAATCTCTTCATCTTCCAGATACACCACTTTATCCGTATATTCCACGATAGGCGTAGCATCCGAAGCCAGGAAAAACTCATCTTCACCGATACCCACCACCAGTGGACTGCTCTTACGGGCGGCAATAATCTCATCCGGATTATCTTTGTCCAGCACGGCAATGGCATATGCGCCTATCACTTCACGCAAAGCCAGCTGCACGGCAGTCAGCAAATCGGTGTTTTTGGATTTCTGGATGAATTCTATCAGTTGCACCAGTACCTCGGTATCCGTACTGCTTTTGAATGAATAGCCTTTAGCTTGAAGTTTTTCTTTGAGAACGGCGTAGTTTTCGATGATGCCGTTGTGGATGAGAGCGAGACGTTCGGAAGAAGAATAATGAGGATGGGCGTTAGCAGAACAAGGTTCCCCGTGCGTAGCCCAACGGGTATGGGCAATTCCGATGTTACCGGAAATATCTTTTTGAGTAACGAAAGTCTCCAGTTCCGAAACTTTACCTTTCGTTTTGTACACATTCAACTGTCGGTTATCACTGATTAATGCTACCCCTGCACTATCATATCCACGATACTCCAATCGCTTCAATCCTTTGATAAGAATGGGGTAGGCTTTTTTTTGACCAATATAGCCTACGATTCCACACATAATATATTCAGTATTTGATTTTGCGTTGCAAAGATAAGTATTCTTAAGAACATAAAGTTAATGTTTTCCCGATTTATTTATCAAAAGAATAGAAAAAAGTTGTTTTCATGTCAAAACGTTAACAAAAACAAACTTATTAAAGCAAAAGGCTGTTACTTGCAATTTCATATCAAGCGACGGAAATTTAGTTTTATATTGAAAGAAGATTACGGAAAATTCTTCCAATCCGACAAGGGAAACACTTTCCCGTATTACCAAATTGCCACATTGCCATATTACCATTTGCATAAGCGGTGGCAGTTTTACTGCTAACAATCAAATTAAATTCGTACATTTGAGGCGTATAAAAAGAAGAACCAACAAACAACACTATAATTTTACTATAACATGAAGAGTGCTTTTTCTAAAGGATGGCTTTCTATTCTTATTGTATTGGCAGTTTTAATTATTGACCAAATCGTAAAGATAGAGGTTAAAACAAATATGAGCTATGGTGAGAGCATCCGTATCACTGACTGGTTTTATATTCATTTTGTAGAAAACAATGGCATGGCTTTCGGGATGCAGATACTACCTAAGGCCATTCAGACCATTCTGCGTATCTTTTTTTCCGGTGTAATCATATGGTATATTTCCATACTTGCAAAAGCTGACTATAAACGCGGCTATATCGTTTGCGTTTCATTGATACTGGCAGGAGCCATTGGCAACATCATCGACAGTATATTTTATGGCGTTATTTTCAGCAAGAGCACATTCACTGAGATTGCAACGTTTGTACCTGTGGGGCATGGATATGCCGACTGGCTATATGGAAAAGTAGTAGATATGCTACACTTTCCTCTTTTTGAATTCAACTGGCCTGATTGGATACCCTTCATAGGAGGAAATCATTTCCTGTTCTTTAGTCCGGTGTTCAACATTGCAGATGCGGCTATCAGCTGCGGAATATTCATCTTGATCTTATTCTACTCAAGAAGTTTTAATAATAGTTCCCATTTGGTCAAGACCGAATTTCAAAATCTTTTAAAGAAAAATGATTCACAGGCTCATTAAAAAGTAACAAGACAAGCTTTTTTTCATAGAATATTCATTTCAGTAGTACGGATGACCATCACACCATATTACAATATAAAACTTAAAACGCCTATTTATGTTTTAAAACGAATATAAATAGCATATTTTTCTTTCATTCTAAAACATTATCCCTGACAGTTGATATTTTACAAGTCAGAAGTTTTACTATCATTGCATCATTTTGAAACCAAATTCATATCTTTGCCAAGCATTTTGATAGCAATAATAGGTATTACCACAGAATAAAGTAAACTTAAAAGGATGAAAGAAGAGCTTTTTAACAACAAAACAAAGGAAAAAGCCGACCAACAGAAAACCGGTCAGAGTCAACAGTCCGTTTGCCAGCGACAGCCCAGGCAGTTGGGCTTGTATGATACAGACAATGAGCATGACGCTTGTGGCGTGGGTATGCTGGTGAATATCCACGGAGGTAAATCGCATGAGTTGGTGGAGTCAGCATTGAAAGTATTAGAAAATATGCGCCATCGTGGTGCGGAAGGTGCGGACAACAAAACCGGAGATGGTGCCGGAATCATGCTGCAAATCCCGCATGAGTTTATTCTTTTGCAAGGCATCCCCGTTCCCGAGAAGGGAAAGTACGGCACCGGACTTCTATTTCTCCCGAAAGACGAGAAAGACCAGTCCGCTATTCTAAGCATCATCATCGAAGAGATTGAAAAAGAAGGATTGACACTGATGCACCTGCGCAATGTTCCTACCTGCCCCGAAATACTGGGTGAAGCGGCACTTGCCAACGAACCGGACATCAAGCAGATTTTCATCACCGGATTCACGGAAAGCGAAACGGCAGACCGTAAACTCTATATAATAAGGAAGAGAATAGAAAATAAAGTGCGCAAGTCGGACATCCCGGCACGGGAGGATTTCTACATCGTCTCACTGTCCACGAAGAACATCATCTATAAAGGTATGCTCTCCTCGTTGCAACTACGCAACTACTTCCCTGACCTGACAAACAGTTATTTTACTAGTGGACTGGCACTGGTACACTCCCGTTTCAGTACCAACACCTTCCCCACCTGGGGACTGGCACAGCCCTTCCGTCTCCTGGCACACAACGGCGAAATCAACACCATCCGAGGCAACCGCGGCTGGATGGAGGCTCGCGAAAGTGTGCTCTCCTCCCCTTCGCTGGGCGACATCAAAGAGATACGTCCCATCATCCAGCCGGGCATGAGCGACAGCGCCTCACTGGACAACGTACTTGAATTCCTCGTGATGTCCGGCATGAGTCTGCCCCACGCCATGGCTATGCTGGTACCGGAGTCCTTCAACGAAAAGAACCCCATCAGCGAAGACCTGAAAGCCTTCTACGAATATCACTCCATCCTGATGGAACCGTGGGATGGTCCTGCCGCACTACTGTTCAGCGACGGGCGTTTCGCAGGTGGTATGCTCGACCGTAACGGGCTGCGTCCGGCACGCTACCTCATCACACACAACGACATGATGGTGGTGGCGAGCGAAGTGGGTGTCATGGACTTCGAACCAGGAGACATCAAGGAAAAAGGCCGCCTGCAACCCGGTAAGATATTGCTGGTGGACACCGAAAAGGGAGAAATCTACTACGATGGCGAACTGAAAAAGCAACTTGCCGAAGCCAAGCCTTACCGCAATTGGCTGGCAACGAACCGCATCGAACTGGATGAATTGAAAAGCGGCCGCAAAGTGGAGCACACAGTGCCTGATTATTACCGTATGCTGCGCACCTTCGGCTATTCCAAGGAAGACGTCGAGCGCCTCATCGTTCCTATGTGTACCACGGGTGCCGAACCCATCAACTCTATGGGAAACGATACGCCGCTGGCTGTGCTCTCTGACAAGCCGCAGCTTCTATATAATTATTTCCGCCAGCAGTTCGCCCAAGTCACCAACCCGCCCATCGACCCCATACGAGAGGAACTGGTGATGTCACTGACGGAATATATCGGTGCCGTTGGCATGAACATCCTCACACCCAGCGAAAGCCATTGCAAGATGGTGCGCCTCAATCACCCCATCCTGAACAACGCGCAACTGGATATCCTTTGCAACATCCGCTACAAAGGTTTCAAGACGGTGAAACTACCTATGTTGTTCGAGGTGTCCAAAGGGCGTGCCGGATTGCAGGAAGCACTCGCCACCCTTTGTAAACAGGCGGAAGAGTCTGTCAGCGAAGGCGTAAACTACATCGTACTGACCGACCGCGACGTGGACGCCACCCATGCCGCCATCCCTTCATTGCTGGCTGTCAGCGCCGTGCACCATCACCTCATCTCGGTAGGAAAACGAGTGCAGACGGCACTGGTAGTAGAAAGCGGTGAGATACGCGAAGTGATGCACGCCGCCCTGTTGCTGGGCTTCGGCGCCAGTGCACTGAATCCGTACATGGCATTTGCCGTGATAGACAGGCTGGTGGCGAAGAAGGAAATACAACTGGACTACGCTACGGCAGAGAAGAAATATATCAAATCCATCTGCAAGGGATTATTCAAAATCATGAGTAAGATGGGGATTTCAACCATCCGCTCCTACCGGGGTGCAAAGATATTCGAAGCGGTGGGATTGAGCGAGGAACTGAGCAATGCTTACTTCGGCGGATTGAAATCCACTATCGGTGGCATCCGTCTGGATGAGGTGGCACGTGACGCGATAGCATTCCACGATGCAGGCTTTGCCGGACAAATAGAAGATTTACTTCCTAACAATGGCTTGTACGCCTTCCGCAAGGACGGTGAAAAGCATGCCTGGAACCCTGAAACCATCTCAACCCTGCAACTGGCTACACGCCTGGGCAGCTACAAGAAGTTCAAGGAATTCACTCGGCTGGTGGACGAAAAGGAAGCGCCTATCTTTTTAAGAGATTTCCTTGATTTCCGCCACAGTCCGATACCCATTGATAAAGTAGAGCCGGCAGAAAGCATCATGCACCGTTTCGTGACGGGTGCCATGAGCTACGGTTCCATCAGCAAGGAAGCCCATGAGGCGATGGCTATCGCCATGAATAAGATTCACGGCCGCAGCAACACCGGTGAAGGTGGTGAAGACAGTGTCCGCTTCGCTCCGCGTGAAGACGGAACTTCCCTGCGCAGTGCCATCAAGCAGGTAGCCTCGGGACGTTTCGGCGTGACAACGGAATACCTGGTGAATGCCGACGAAATACAAATAAAAGTGGCGCAGGGTGCCAAGCCGGGCGAAGGCGGTCAGCTTCCGGGCTTCAAGGTAGACCAGGTGATTGCCAAGACACGCCACTCCATACCGGGCATCTCTTTGATTTCCCCTCCGCCCCATCACGACATTTATTCCATTGAAGACCTGGCACAGCTCATCTTCGACTTGAAGAACGTAAATCCACGGGCCAAAATCAGCGTGAAGCTGGTGGCGGAAAGCGGTGTGGGAACCATCGCCGCAGGTGTGGCAAAGGCTAAAGCCGACCTCATCGTCATCTCCGGTGCAGAAGGTGGTACGGGAGCTTCTCCGGCTTCCAGCATCCGTTATGCCGGTATTTCTCCGGAACTTGGTTTGAGCGAGACGCAACAGACACTTGTCTTGAACGGCCTTCGCGGGCAAGTGACGCTACAAGTGGACGGGCAACTGAAAACAGGCCGTGACATCGTACTGATGGCAATGCTGGGAGCCGAGGAATTCGGTTTTGCCACCAGTGCGCTGATTGTGCTGGGTTGCGTCATGATGCGCAAATGCCATCAGAACACCTGTCCCGTGGGCGTGGCAACACAGAACGAAGAACTGCGCAAACGTTTTCACGGACGAAGCGAATATCTGGTGAATTTCTTCACTTTCCTTGCGCAGGAAGTGCGCGAGTATTTGGCTGAAATTGGCGTGGAGCGTCTGGATGACATCATCGGACGGACTGATCTTATCGTAAGAAAAGGACAAGGGGATGAGTTGGCAAAAAGAGAAAAAGCAATAGAAGGGAATCCTAAATTCGAGCTTCTCGACTTCTCCAGGCTTCTGGCACGCATCCCGAACAATGCCGCCATCCGCCACACCATCGACCAACAGCATGGCATCGACCACGTGAAAGATGTGGAGATGCTGCATGCCGCCGCCGAAGCCTTGGAGAGCCAGAAAGAAATCTCGCTGGAATACACCATTGCCAATACCGACCGTGCCTGCGGGGCGATGCTCTCCGGAGCCATTGCCGCAAAGTATGGGGAAGCAGGTCTGCCTGCACACACGCTGAACGTAAAATTCAAAGGCTCGGCAGGGCAGAGTTTCGGCTCATTCCTTGTACCGGGTGTTAACTTCAAATTGGAAGGTGAAGCGAACGATTACCTCGGCAAAGGATTGTCGGGCGGACGTATCGCCGTCCTGCCTCCGGTACGCAGCAATTTCCAGGCCGAAAAGAACACCATTGCCGGAAATACCTTGCTCTATGGCGCTACAAGCGGTGAAGTGTATATCAACGGGCGTGTAGGCGAACGCTTTGCCGTCCGCAACTCCGGTGCCATCGCCGTAGTGGAGGGCGTGGGTGACCACTGTTGTGAATATATGACAGGCGGCCGTGTCGTAATCCTCGGCTCTACGGGACGTAACTTCGCAGCCGGAATGTCGGGCGGCGTAGCTTATGTCTGGAACCGGGACGGCAACTTCGATTATTTCTGCAATATGGAGATGGTGGAACTCTCACTCATCGAAGAGGCTTCGTACCGCAAGGAATTGCACGAGCTTGTCCGCCAGCACTATCTCTACACAGGCTCCAATCTGGCACGCACGATGCTCGACGACTGGAATCGCTATGTAGACGAATTTATCCAGGTAGTCCCCATCGAGTACAAGAAAGTACTGCAAGAGGAACAGATGCGGAAGCTGCAACAGAAGATTGCGGAAATGCAACGTGATTACTGAATCGCGAATTAATAATGAATGAAAAAGCGGGATAGTGTACGGCTTATGTTCACTTTTCTCTTTCTCTGTTCCTCTTTCATTCTTTAATTTGTTCATCCCCTTTTATTCTTTAACTCTTTAATTTGTTTATCATGGGAAATCCAAAAGCATTCTTAACCATACCACGACAGGAAGCGGGTTACCGCCCTGTCCACGAACGCATCACCGACTTCAGTCAGGTGGAACAAACTTTGAACAGCCACGACCGCAAACTCCAGGCATCACGCTGTATGGACTGCGGTGTCCCTTTCTGCCACTGGGCATGCCCACTGGGCAACAAGCAACCCGAATTTCAAGACGCACTCTATAAAGGCAAATGGCGTGAGGCTTACGAAGTCCTCGCTGCTACCAACGACTTTCCCGAGTTCACGGGACGCATCTGCCCCGCCCTCTGCGAGAAATCATGTGTACTGAAACTCTCCTGCGATGAGCCTGTCACCATCCGTGAGAACGAAGCCGCCATTGCCGAAGCTGCCTTCCGCGAAGGCTACATCACTCCTATCCGCCCCGAACACAACGGAAAGCGGGTAGCCATCATCGGTGCCGGCCCTGCCGGATTGTCCGCCGCCTGCCGACTGAATGCCCGGGGGTATAAAGTAACCCTTTTCGATAGCAAACCCATGCCCGGTGGATTATTGCGCTATGGTATTCCTAATTTCAAACTCGACAAAGCAGTAATCGACCGCCGCATGCGGGTACTCGAAGCCGAAGGCATTCAATTTGAGATGGGCGTAACCGTAGACGTGCAGAAACTTCCCGCAGGCTTCGACGCCTATTGCATCTGTACCGGAACCCCACAAGCACGCGACCTCACCATCCCCGGACGCGAACTGAAAGGTATCCACTTCGCCCTTGAAATGCTGTCACAACAGAACCAGATTCTCGACGGAGAAACTTTTCCGAAGGATAAGCTGGTAAATACCAAAGGCAAGAAAGTCCTCGTCATTGGTGGTGGAGATACCGGTTCGGACTGTATCGGTACAAGTATCCGCCAGGGAGCCGTAAGCGTGACGCAGATAGAAATCATGCCGCAACCTCCCGTAGGACACAACGACTCCACGCCCTGGCCGCAATGGCCCATTGTACTGAAGACGACTTCGAGCCACGAAGAAGGTTGCACCCGCCGCTGGAGCCTTGCTTCTAACCAGTTCATCGGGAAGAACGGCAAGGTATGCGGCGTAGAAGTGGAAGAGGTGGAATGGACTGCGGCACAAGACGGCGGACGCCCCACCATGAAGCCCACCGGAAAGAAAGAAATCATTGATGCCGACATGGTATTGTTAGCTATGGGCTTTCTGAAACCGGAACAACCGGAGTTCCCGGAGAATGTGTTTGTGGCAGGAGATGCTGCCAGAGGTGCAAGTCTCGTGGTTCATGCGCTGGCTGACGGACGCAAGGCGGCACAGAGAATAGATGAATATTTAAATAAATGATAATTTAGCGAAATGAAGAACTAAGAATGCAGAATGAAGAATTACCTTGCGGCATGCTTGCATAGCGCAGCCAAATTCTTCATTCTTCATTCACCATTCTTCATTAAATTATCATTTACTAACCCTAAAACAAATACAATCATGTGTGGAATAGCAGGCATCTTCAACATCCAATCTCAATCCCAGGAATTGAGAAGTAAAGCGCTGAAAATGGCGCAGAAAATCCGTCACCGCGGACCCGACTGGAGTGGTATCTACGTAGGTGGCAGTGCCATCCTGGCACACGAACGGCTTTCCATCGTTGACCCCGAAAGCGGTGGGCAGCCTTTGTACTCATCCGACAACAAACAAATCCTCGCCGTAAACGGTGAAATCTATAACCACCGCGAAATACGTGCCCGTTATGCCGGGAAATACACTTTCCGGACAGGTTCGGACTGCGAAGTCATCCTCGCCCTCTACAAGGACCGGGGCATCGACTTTCTTGAAGAATTGAACGGCATCTTCGCTTTCGCCCTCTATGACGAGGAAACCGATGATTTCCTCATCGCCCGTGACCCGATTGGCGTCATCCCACTCTATATAGGCCATGACGACCAAGGCCACATCTACGTGGGCAGCGAACTGAAAGCACTTGAAGGCTTTTGCGACGAATACGAGCCCTTCCTCCCCGGCCATTACTACCGGGGAAGCGAAGGCAAGATGCAACGCTGGTACAAGCGCAGCTGGACTGAATATGAAACCGTTAAGGCAGACGACACCGCTGCCCGCCATGCCACACGTCAGGAAATAGACAGCGTAAAGCTTTCTCTCGAAGCTGCCGTCCAGCGCCAACTCATGTCCGATGTTCCTTACGGGGTACTCCTTTCCGGTGGACTCGACTCCTCCGTCATTTCTACCATTGCCAAAAAGTATGCCCGCAAGCGCATCGAAACCAACAACCAAAGCGAAGCCTGGTGGCCGCAACTCCACTCCTTCGCCGTCGGCCTGCGCGGTGCACCGGACTTGATAAAAGCCCGTGAAGTGGCCGAATACATCGGCACCGTCCATCACGAAATCAACTATACCGTGCAAGAAGGTCTCGATGCCTTGCGCGACGTCATTTACTTTATCGAAACCTACGACGTCACCACCGTCCGCGCTTCCACACCGATGTACCTGCTGGCACGTGTCATCAAGAGTATGGGTATCAAGATGGTGCTCAGCGGTGAAGGAGCTGACGAAGTTTTCGGAGGATATCTCTACTTCCACAAAGCGCCCACCCCGCAAGCTTTCCATGAAGAGACGGTACGCAAACTCTCCAAACTGCATATGTACGATTGCCTGCGTGCCAACAAAAGCCTTGCTGCCTGGGGAGTGGAAGGGCGTGTGCCTTTTCTTGATAAAGAATTCCTGGATGTAGCCATGAGCTTGAATCCCGCCGTCAAGATGTGCCCTGGCCGGGAGGTGGAGAAACGCATCGTCCGCGAGGCTTTCGAGGATATGCTGCCCGAAAGTGTGGCCTGGCGACAGAAAGAACAGTTTTCGGACGGTGTAGGCTACAACTGGATTGATACGCTGAAAGCCGTCACATCTGCTGCCGTCACCGACCACCAGATGGAGCATGTGGCCGAACGATTCCCCATCAATCCACCGCAGAACAAAGAGGAGTATTATTACCGCAGCATCTTCGAAGAGCACTTCCCCAGCCGGTCGGCAGCTTTCAGTGTTCCCAGCGTCCCCAGCGTGGCATGTTCCACAGCCGAAGCCCTTACCTGGGATGCCACACTGCAAGGAAAGAATGATCCGAGCGGACGCGCTGTGGTAGGAGTGCACGAAGCGGCATATACATTATAAAATAGTAATGCCACACTTCAGCAAGTAAAATGCCACACTATAATGAGGATGATGCCACACTTCAACAATCACGAAGTGTGGCATTGTGTTCATTCAAGTGTGGCATTTTACTTGCTGAAGTGTGGCATTATGACTACTCAGATGTGGCATTTCCCTTATACAGTTTCTCCTCTCTGCCAACAAACAACTAATACTTTATATCTAAACAACTTCTCTCCCCCTCCTCTTTCATATTCCCGATTAATTCCCTACCTTTGCCCCGCTTTTTTCGAAAAAGCAGAATTCGTTCAATTCGTTTTTGGGTTAAACTTAATAACGCTTATGCAAAAGTCTGACTGCATCATCGGTGTAGAGCACGTATCGAAATACTTCGGAGACAAAGCCGTACTGAATGATGTAAACCTCTCTGTCCGTAAGGGCGAATTTGTAACTATCCTGGGACCCTCCGGCTGTGGCAAGACTACCTTGCTTCGCCTGATAGCCGGTTTCCAGACCGCCTCGGAAGGCATCATCACCATCGGCGGACGCGACATCACCCAGACACCGCCGCACCAGCGCCCGGTGAACACCGTCTTCCAGAAGTATGCTCTCTTCCCTCATCTGAATGTGTACAACAACATCGCCTTCGGACTGAAACTCAAGAAAATGCCCGAAGCCACCATCGGCAAGAAGGTGAAACAAGCCCTCCGCATGGTAGGCATGACGGATTACGAAGACCGTGACGTCGACTCCCTCTCCGGCGGGCAACAGCAGCGCGTAGCCATCGCCCGCGCCATCGTCAACGAACCGGAAGTGCTGCTACTGGACGAGCCCCTCGCCGCCCTCGACCTGAAAATGCGCAAGGACATGCAGATGGAACTGAAAGAGATGCACCAGAAACTCGGCATCACCTTCATCTATGTCACCCACGACCAGGAAGAAGCCCTCACCCTGAGCGACACCATCGTCGTGATGAGCGAAGGCCGCATCCAGCAGATAGGTACCCCGACCGACATTTACAACGAGCCTATCAACTCTTTCGTTGCCGACTTCATCGGCGAGAGCAACATCCTGAACGGACTCATGCTCCAAGATAAATCCGTCTCCTTTGCCGGACACGAATTTGAGTGTGTGGACAAGGGCTTCGGCGTCAATACCCCTGTCGATGTCGTCCTCCGTCCTGAAGACATTTATATCTTCGAGCCTTCTGCCGCCGCCCAACTGACAGGCACCGTCACCTCCTGCATCTTCAAAGGCGTGCACTACGAAATGATGGTGCAGACCAACGAAGGTTACGAATTCATGGTGCAGGACTATCACAGCTTCGAAGCCGGACGCCAGGTGGGCCTGCTCGTAAAGCCCTTCGATATCCACGTCATGAAGAAGGAACGCACCTGCAACACTTTCGCCGGACGACTGATCGACGGACAGCACGTCGAGTTCCTCGGCTATACCTTTGAGTGCGCCGAAGTGCAAGGCATCGAGCCGGGTAGCGACGTACAGGTGGAGATTGATTTCCAGAACGTCATCCTCGAAGATAACGAAGAAGACGGCCATCTGACTGGTGAAGTGAAATTCATCCTCTACAAAGGCAACCATTACCATCTCACCGTGTTTACGGACTGGGATGAAGATATCTTTGTCGACACCAACGACGTCTGGGACGACGGCGACCGCGTCGGCATCACCATCGCTCCGCAGAACATCCGGGTGATGAAACCCTCTGCTATTGTTGAACCCACTAATAAGAAAGGAAGTGCTCAGTAATATATCCCGCTTCTTCATGCGTCGCCGGAACTGGACTGTTCCCTACGCTCTGTTTCTCGTCATCTTCGTGGTGATGCCCTTGTTGCTCATTGTGCTCTATGCTTTCACGGACGCCGAGGGCGCGTTCACATTCGCCAACTTCCGCAAGTTCATGGTGCACCCCGAAGCCATCAACACATTTGTTTACTCCATCGGGATAGCCGTCATCACCACGCTGGCATGCTTCATACTGGGTTATCCCGCAGCTTATATCCTGAGTCAGAAACGCTTCAACACTTCCCAGACCATGGTTGTACTGTTCATCCTGCCTATGTGGGTGAACATCCTGATACGCACACTTGCCACCGTGGCGCTGTTCGACTTCCTCAACCTGCCGTTGGGCGAAGGTGCGCTGGTGTTCGGTATGGTCTACAACTTTCTGCCGTTCATGATATACCCCATCTACAACACGTTGCAGAAGATGGACGGCAGTCTGATAGAAGCCGCCCAAGACTTGGGCGCTACGCCCCTGCAAGTGTTCCGGAAGGTGATTCTGCCCCTCTCCATGCCGGGCATCATGAGTGGCGTGGTGATGGTTTTCATGCCCACCGTCTCCACCTTTGCCATTGCCGAATTGCTGACAATGAACAATATCAAACTGTTCGGTACCACCGTGCAAGAGAGCATTTATAACGGAATGTGGAACTACGGCGCTGCCCTGTCGCTCATCATGCTGTTGCTGATTGGCGTCACTGCCTTGTTTACGAACGAGGACGACAGTGCTCAAAATGAAAGCGGAGGTGTGATATGATGAAACCCACAACAACGCCGCGCCGCGATGCACTCACCCGTTTCCTCGCGAAGAGTTACCTCTGGTTCCTGCTTGCGCTGCTCTATTCGCCCATCCTGATTATTATGATTTTCTCCTTCACCGAAGCCAAGGTGCTGGGCAACTGGACAGGGTTCTCCACCAAATTATACAGTTCACTCTTCACCGGCGGGATGCACCACTCGCTGATGAGTGCCATCTGGAACACATTTGCCATCGCGCTGATTGCGGCTACGGCATCTACCTTGCTGGGCAGTTTGGCAGCTATCGGCATCTTCAACCTGCGTTCCCGTGCCCGGCAGGTGATGAACTTCACCAATGCCATACCGATGATGAATGCAGACATCATCACAGGTGTGTCGCTATTCCTGTTGTTTGTCAGCTTCGGCATCTCACAAGGATTCACAACGGTGGTGCTGGCACATATCACTTTCTGTACTCCGTATGTAGTGCTCAGTGTCATGCCCCGTCTGAAAAAGATGAATCAGAACGTTTACGAAGCCGCCCTCGACCTGGGCGCTACGCCTTTCCAGGCATTGCGGAAGGTCATCTTTCCGGAGATTCTACCGGGAATGATAAGCGGGTTTATCCTTGCTTTCACCCTTTCCATTGATGATTTTGCAGTGACCATTTTCACCATCGGAAACGAAGGTCTGGAAACGCTTTCCACCTATATCTACGCCGATGCACGCAAGGGGGGATTAACCCCGGAATTGCGTCCACTGTCAACTATCATCTTCGTAACGGTGTTAGTGCTGCTGATTGTGATAAACAAGAGAGCGGAACGTTCAAAGAAAGAATAAAAACAAAAATGATAATTTAGCGGGCGGATGCCCGCTAAAAATTGACAATTGACAATTGACA
>OHEH01000129.1_pt1 | contig 54216 bp, 34 predicted proteins | sample 1567221 | NCBI WGS metagenome assembly OHEH01 (sample SAMEA3879586, study PRJEB24766) | human gut metagenome | biome: human-associated habitat; feature: feces | place: USA | collected 1985/1987
CGCCGACCCTCTGCTTGTAAGGCAGATGCTCTGAACCAGCTGAGCTAAACGCCCGTACACTTTCGTTTCAAAAGCGATGCAAAGGTACAGCTTATTTTGACATTACCAAAACATTTGCGAATTATTTTTCAGAAGAAATATACAATTTTCTATGTAGTGATTGAAATTCAACAATTTAACAAAGAAACTTTTTTTCCTTGAAGAATCAGCTATATAACTTCCACTTTTCTTTATCGCCTTATGGAAGGATATAACTTCCCGGCGGAAGCACTTTATCTTTTCTGCCGGGCAATGCCACTACAGCAACGGTGCCCTGAGGAACAACCACATGTATAGTCATTATGTGATTCTCCTTCTTTATATCTACTTTGATATCGCCATAAAGAGTAGGCACCACTGCCGAAGCTTCATGCAATGCCCCGAGCTGCGGAGAAACACGGAAACACTTGAATCCCGGTTCAAGAGGTTCTATCCCACAAAGTTTCTGGCTCAATATGGTCAGCGGACCACCACTCCACGCATGATTGATAGTACCGCCTCCAAAACCTTCAGCGCCTATCCCCCAGCCCTCAAACAAAGTGGTATAAGGGTATGCCAGCATTTGGGTGTAGCGGTTGCGCATACGTTCCAATGCAAAGTCCGGCTCACCCATCATGAACAAAGCTTCCAGAACATACTTTTCCATATAGGGACTGGCGTGATACTCCTTTTTCAAGACTTTCAGCAAGGCTTTATGCCTGCCGGCCGGAGCCAGTCCGCTGACTACGGCCATAGCCTGGGCGCGGTCGTCCGTCTCGCCCTGATGGGACTTGGAGCGGTATGCTGTACCCGTCCAGTAGCGATGGTCGAAAGTTGAGGAAATGCGCTTCATCATCCCGTCAACTCGGTTGGCGTCATACTGCTTATGCAAATAAAGGGCAAACTCTTTTTCCGCTTTAAGAGCCAGATAATACCAGCAGGTGGTAAGAACTTCCAGGTCGATATCAGTACCCCAGTCTCCCCAGTTCCAATCGCCCGGACGGGGAACGGGAAAGCCCTGCATGTCTACTTCCCACACTTCGTGCAGGTATTTCTTCATCCCGTCGTAAACGTCCGGAACAAAAGAATAGTCACCGCTATAAAATGCCTGGGTATAGAATCCGTACCATCCCACAGAAGCCAGCATTTGCAAAGGCAGCTCTTTGCACCAATTCAGAGAAGGTACGGGAGAAGCGATAATGCCATCCGGCCGTTGCCAGTTCATCAACTCATAAATGCCTTTTACAGCCAACTGCCATCCCTGCGGATCGAGCGCATAGAATGCCTCGCCCAGTTCATTTACTTCATCGCCCCACCACTGTGCGCGCTCGCGATCCGGACAATCCATATAATTATCGCGCATAGTAATATATAAGGTACGGGCACTCCGCTTCCACAGTTCGGTAAAGAACTCATCGTTGCAGGCGAAAGAGCCTTTAATATCCGCATTATAACCCGTTTCACGATATTTAAGTTCCAGCACTTCCACACCGGCCGGGATAATGTACAGCATTTCATGCCCGTTCATCCATCCGAAACTCTCATATTCCTGTTCACCGTCGCGAGTGATATACTCCGCCCGCACATTATTGGCACTGCCACCCGTGTAATTGTCCGTCAACATTCCAATCTGCAATCCCGCCGGAGCTTTTACTTTCAGATAAGGAGTTACCTGGGCATTATAAGGCAACCGGCAACGAATGGTGTCTCCCGTTTCATTCTTAACCATTTCCGGATATTCTTTCAATCCGCTATCTTTCCACATCGGAACAGGACGAAGCACCAATTTGCCAAACGGCATCCCATTCGGGGAGGCAATCTCGACAGATGCCCCCAACCGTCCGTCAAACTCCGGCAGATTCCAGCCCGCCAGTTCTTTGCGGGCATCGAAACGGATATTGCTCTCTGCCAAACGGTAATTGGGAAATGGCGTTTCTGTATCTTGGTAGGCCTGATAAACTTTACATTGCCAGGTTTTATCGCTGACGATGGTCAACCCTGCCGAACGGGCACTAAACAATAAAGCAGCCGTCCCGCTGTTCACATGACTGAAGCCGTTCTTCCCGAAATGCCACACTAACAATGCTATGGTATTCCCTCCCTTTACCAGATAGGGAGCAATGTTTATCCGGTCATAATAAGTCGCCCCGGGCGCAGGTCCACGTTTCAATCCGCCCTCAAAAACCACCATTTCGCCATTAATCCATAACCAGTATTTGGAATCGACAGCAATATTAGCCATCAGCTCACCCGGCACATCAGCAACCTCCACGGTTTTACGAAAACAAAGCCAAGAGTTCGGTGTACTTTGACAATGTTCACTGCCAATCCACCTGGCCTGAGGCAGGAACCCATCCGCTGCCTTCATCTGTATGGCAGCAACAGCAATCAAAATAAGAATTAAAAAGAAGAGCTTTTTCATGTTTAAGACAGTATTCTGATTTAGTTTTCATCTGTCACAAAAATAACGGATTATTTTTTGATATCCAATGATGCGGACCCCAAAAAAGAGACAGCATAAACACCGGAAACACCCGGCATCTATGCTGTCTTCTCTTTTCTGGTAATTATACTCTATTATTTGTATTCCTGCCAGCTCTTGATCTGAATATCTTCCAGTTTCATTTCGCAGAACGCTTCGATGAAAGCGCTTGCCAGACGGGCATTCGTAATCAACGGAATGTTGTGGTCGATGGCACCGCGACGAATTTTATAACCATTCGTCAACTCGCGCTTCGTATGGTTCTTCGGAATGTTGACAATCAAGTCGAACTTATGTTCGGCAATCATCTTCATCACGTTGTTCTCAGCATCGGGACGTTCATCGGGCCAGTAAACAGCCTCAGTAGCCACGCCATGAGCATTGAGGAATGCCGCCGTACCTGCCGTTGCATAAATCTTATAACCTTTGTTGAAGAGCATGCGGCTGGATTCCAGCAAATCTACTTTCGACTTCATCGCACCGGAAGAGAACATCACGCCCTTCTGGGGAATCTGGAAGCCGGTAGCAATCATGGCACTCAGCAATGCTTCTGAGAAGTCATCGCCGATACAGCCAACCTCACCGGTAGAAGACATATCCACCCCCAACACCGGGTCTGCCTTGTGCAGACGTGAGAATGAGAACTGGGAAGCCTTCACGCCAATCCAGTCAATATCGAATGCCGACTTGTCAGGACGGGTGTAAGGAGCATCGAGCATGATGCGGGTAGCTGTTTCAATAAAGTTGCGTTTCAACACCTTAGACACGAACGGGAAGCTGCGTGAAGCGCGGAGATTACATTCGATCACTTTCACTTCGTTGTTGCGTGCCAGGAACTGGATGTTGAACGGACCGGAGATATTGAGTTCTTTTGCAATCTGACGGCTGATTTTCTTGATACGGCGTGCCGTAGCGAAGTAAATCTTCTGTGCGGGGAACACCAGCGTAGCGTCACCTGAGTGTACGCCTGCAAATTCCACGTGCTCGGAAATGGCATATTCCACTACTTCACCATTCTGCGCAACAGCGTCGAATTCAATTTCCTTCGTGTTCTGCAAGAACTGTGAAATAACCACCGGATATTCCTTAGACACTTCGGCAGCCATCTTCAGGAAGTTCTCCAGCTCTTCTTCATCGTAGCATACGTTCATCGCTGCACCCGAAAGCACATACGACGGACGAACCAGCACCGGATAACCTACCTTTTCAACAAAGCCTTTCACATCTTCCAGACTGGTGAGTTCCTGCCAAGCCGGCTGGTCGATGCCCAGTTGGTCGAGCATTGCAGAGAACTTGTTACGGTTTTCGGCACGGTCGATAGAGATAGGAGAAGTTCCCAGGATGGGCACTGCCTGACGGTGCAGTTTCATGGCCAGGTTGTTCGGGATTTGTCCGCCTACGGATACGATTACACCGCGGGGCTGTTCCAGGTCGATAACATCGAGCACACGTTCAAAAGAAAGTTCGTCGAAGTAAAGACGGTCGCACATATCATAGTCGGTAGATACGGTTTCGGGGTTGTAGTTAATCATGATTGATTTGTAACCCAGCTTGCGCGCAGTCTGCACAGCGTTCACCGAACACCAGTCAAACTCAACGGAAGAACCGATACGGTATGCGCCGGAACCCAGAACGACTACCGATTTCTCGTTCTTATAGTAATTCACGTCATATCCCTGAGTGGCATACGTCATGTACAGGTAGTTGGTCAGTTCGGGATGCTCGGAAGCAACTGTATTGATGCGTTTTACAGCCGGAAGGATGCCCAGTTCCTTGCGACGGGCGCGTACCTGGAGGTTTTCTTTCTCCATGTTGCCTTGCGGATTCAATACGAAGCGGGCAATCTGGAAGTCAGAGAAACCGAGGACTTTTGCTTCGCGCAGCACATCGGCGGGAATATCCTCTACCTTATTATATTGTGAAAGTTTCAGCTTATAGTCCACGATGTTCTTCAGTTTGCCAAGGAACCAGGGGTCAATCTTGGTCAGGTCGAAGATGCGGTCAATTGTGTAGCCGTTCTCCAAAGCCTCAGCAATGGCAAACACGCGCAAGTCCGTAGGACGTGAAAGTTCACGGTCGAGGTCGTCGAAGTGCAGGTCGTTGCCCACAAATCCGTGCATGCCCTGGCCAATCATACGCAAACCTTTCTGGATGATTTCCTCGAAAGAACGTCCGATAGACATGATTTCGCCTACCGACTTCATGCTGGAACCAATTTCACGGCTAACGCCTACGAATTTCGTCAAGTCCCAACGAGGTATTTTGCAGATCAGGTAATCCAGTTGCGGAGCTACGTAAGCAGAGTTCGGAGTTCCCATTTCGCCAATCTGGTCGAGCGTATAGCCCAGAGCAATCTTAGCAGCAACGAATGCCAACGGGTAACCCGTAGCTTTAGAGGCCAAAGCGGAAGAACGGGACAGACGGGCATTCACCTCAATCACACGGTAGTCGTTGGTTTCGGCATTGAATGCGTACTGAATGTTACATTCGCCTACGATACCCAGGTGGCGGATGCACTTCGTAGAAAGGTCTTGCAACATTTTCACCTGTTCGTCAGTCAGCGAGCAAGTGGGGGCAACCACGATAGACTCTCCGGTATGGATGCCCAGCGGGTCGAAGTTTTCCATGCTTGCTACCGTGAAACAGTGGTCGTTTGCATCACGGATAACCTCAAATTCTATTTCTTTCCAGCCTTTCAAAGACTCTTCTACAAGAATTTGCTTCGAGAAAGCGAATGAGCTTTCAGCCAGTTTCAGGAATTCTTCCTTATCCTGGCAGATACCGCTACCCAAACCGCCCAGTGCATAAGCGGAACGGACCATCACCGGGAAACCGATACGCTCGGCAGCGGCAATCGCGTCTTCCATGCTCTCTACAGCCTGGCTGACGGGAGTTTTCATCTCGATTTCATCCAGCTTCTTCACGAAGAGGTCGCGGTCTTCAGTGTACATGATGGCTTCTACCGAGGTACCCAGCACGCGCACGCCATACTTAGCCAGCACGCCGCTTGTGTAGAGTTCGGCACCGCAGTTCAGCGCAGTCTGACCGCCGAATGCCAACAGGATGCCGTCCGGCTGCTCTTTCTTGATGATTTCTTCTACAAAATCAGTGGTTACGGGCAGGAAGTAAACCTTATCTGCAATGCCTTCCGATGTCTGGATAGTAGCAATGTTGGGGTTTACCAATACTGAACTGATACCTTCTTCACGCAGAGCTTTCAACGCCTGCGAACCGGAATAGTCGAACTCCCCGGCCTGACCGATCTTGAGTGCACCTGAGCCCAAGACCAACACTTTCTTCAAATTCTTTTCCATATATTCTCTTGTTGTCTATTAAGTTTCTTCCTCTATACGTTCGGGCACAAAAAAAATGCGTTACCCGAAAAGGATTAACGCATTACCAAAGAACTAACAATATCATTTTCAGAGAAAGAGAAATCGTCGGCTAACGAATGAAATTCATTCGAATGCAGATTGTATGTATCTCTTTTCCCGTGTTGTTGCATCGCTGTTTTAAAATTTGTGCAAAGTAACGACTTATTTGTGAAATCAGCAAATTATCAGAAGAAGTTTTTTAAAGAATTCTCCGGCCACGGGCAGGAATATTCTTACAGGGCAACCGCATCAGAATTCTTATCTATGCAGTAATGAAGCAAATGATAAGCAGTACTATCTGTCATCCTGAGCGCAGTCGAAGGATCTACTCTCTTTACATAAGTCTACGCTATATAAAAGCAGGAGAAGAGCTCCTTCGACTGCGCTCAGGATGACAGATACTAACAGAAATCATCCGAATATATCAAAGTATTATAGAAACATTACCTATAATCAAGCCGAACACCATTAAGAATCAAGCCAAACACCATTAAGAACAAAACCACACTCTCCTTACCACAAAAGCATAATAAACCTGCCCCAAAACTTCTTCATCCCGACTATAAACTTTATCTTTGCGCTGGAGATGCATATCTTCACCTTAGAGATGCGCATCTTCAGCTTAAAGACATTCATCTCCAGACTGGAGATAAACTTTCTTCCTAACCACAGACATCTTCATCCCTAAAGAGAAGGTACCTCGAAGTTAAGACGGGACTCTTTTATCGTTAACACTGGTCACAAACATTATTAATACCGTAGAAATCAATGGCTGAATATGAGATGCAGGAATCAAACCTGCCCAATGAAGAGGGCAAACGTATCCTCTTTCCACGCATGAAGCTGTGGAACCAAGTAGACTTGGAATACATCGCAAAGAACATCAATTATGCAAGCACTTTCACGCCGGGAGACATTATGGGACTGGTACGCTCGCTCACCCAGGAGATTGCCAACCAGATGGCGCAAGGCAATTCGGTGAAAGTGGACGGCCTCGGCATCTTCACCCCCGCACTGGGCTTGCGCCAAGGCAAAGAACGCGAATCGGGCGAAAAAGGCGGGCGGCGACGAAACTCAATGAGCATCTGCGTGCAGAACATCAATTTCCGTGCCGACAAGCAATTCATCGAAGAAACAGGAAGACGCTGCATACTGAGCCGGTCGGAGTTAAAGCCCGGCCGTTCATCGAAGAAATACACACCGGAACAACGGCTGGAGTTGGCACAAAAGTATCTGGAGGAACATCCTTACATGAAAGTGCCCGATTACTGTCAACTGACAGGTTTGCTACGAAACACCGCCGCCAAGGAGTTGAAGCGCTGGAGCGAAATACCGGAAACCGGCATTACCACTCAAGGACGAGGTTCGCACAAGCTGTATGTGAAACGGAAAGAGACGACTATCCCTTGAGGTTTCGATAAATATCGGTATCTTTGCAGTCGCATTGAAAATTAAGGAATTAAAAACGAAGAAAATATAGATATGGCTAAAGAAAAAATCATCCTCACGGGCGACCGCCCCACAGGACGCCTACACATAGGACACTATGTAGGCTCGTTGAGAAGAAGAGTGGAGTTGCAGAACTCCGGTTTGTATGACAAGATATTCATCTTCATTGCCGACGCCCAGGCGCTGACCGATAACGTGGATAACCCGGAAAAGGTACGTCAAAATGTAATTGAAGTAGCTTTGGATTATCTGGCTTGCGGCATCGACCCGACAAAATCCACCATCTTCATCCAATCGCAGATAGCGGAACTTTGCGAGCTGACTTTTTACTATATGAATATGGTGACAGTATCCCGTCTGCAACGCAACCCGACCGTAAAGACTGAAATTCAGATGCGTAACTTTGAGACAAGCATCCCGGTAGGCTTCTTTACCTACCCCATCAGCCAGGCTGCGGACATCACCGCTTTCAAGGCAACCACCGTTCCCGTAGGCGAAGACCAGGAACCGATGCTTGAACAGGCACGCGAAATTGTACGCCGGTTCAACCATATATATGGTGATACACTCGTTGAACCGGAAATCCTGTTGCCGGACAATGCAGCTTGCCTGCGCCTGCCGGGAACCGACGGTAAGGCCAAGATGAGCAAATCCCTGGGCAACTGCATCTACCTCTCCGACACCGCCGAAGAAGTGGAGAAGAAGATTCGCGGCATGTACACCGACCCCGACCACTTGCGCGTGCAAGACCCGGGCAAGGTGGAAGGCAATCCTGTATTTACGTATCTGGATGCTTTCTCCCGCCCCGAACACTTCGAACGCTATCTGCCCGATTATCCTAATCTGGATGAATTGAAAGCGCATTATATGCGTGGCGGTCTGGGTGATGTGAAAGTGAAAAGATTCCTCAACGCCATCATGCAGGAGACGCTGGAGCCGATCCGCAACCGCCGCAAGGAGTTTGAAAAAGATATTCCCGCCATCTACGAAATGCTGAAGAAAGGTTGCGAAACAGCACGCGAAGCTGCCGCCGCGACATTGGATGATGTACGCAAGGCAATGAAGATCAACTATTTCGATGATGCGGAACTGATTGCAGAACAAGTGAAGAAATTCAGCGCAGAATAACTTCCTATTGTTTCTTCAATCCCCCCGTAACAAACAGAGAAACGCCCTGTTCCTCGTAGAATCCTACGAAAGAACAGGGCGTTCCGTTTGTTTATGAAAAGACTATGTTTAGTTAGCTGATTTTACCAATACCACACGGTTCAGAATCGGTTGGCCAAACTTGTCTACACCACCACCAGCTTCAATGTTCAGGCGGTCGGCAGCGATACCATAATTCTTGACCAATGCATTCTTGACAGCCTGTGCACGTTTCAAGCTCAACTCTTTGTTGAATGCCGGAGTACCGGTTGCAGAGTCAGCATAACCGTTTACGGTATAAGTCGCGTTCGGGAACTGTTTCATCTGTTCTGCCAGATAAGACAGGTTCATGATTTCACGCGGAGACAACTCGGCAGAACCAATTGTGAAGAATACGGTGCGCGGTGCAATGTCCGGATCGGGAACAATCACTTCCGTTTCTGTAACTTCAGCCACAGGTTGGTTTTCAGCCTGTACCAATGCATTCTTCAACTGTGCATTCTGTGCACCCATCATCGCCAGCTTATCCTGCATGGCAGCCAACTCGATTTGAGAAATCAACTGCGGCATCGGACGACGGAAACCGCGGGCAGGGAAACGGTAAGTCAAACCGACCGTTGCGCTCAGTACGCCATCATATCCATGATCACCGCCAACTTCGCCATCGAATTTGTCTTCAACACCCATTGCGCTAAGTTCCAGGTTAATATCTATCGCATTCGAAATACGGAACTTGTTGATGATACCCGCATTTACGGACAGTGCTTCGCGGTGAGGCTTTGAATAGTTGTGAGTAAAACCGGCACCTACATAAGGGATAATCTCATAAACGCGGTGCTGGTTGTAACCACCGAAGAGTGCGTTCAGGTTGAACATCACGTCACCGTGGAGGTTCATATAGTCGAAGCGTTGTTTATAGTATCCGTCTTTCAGTTGGGTACCTTTCACATAGTCGGCACCTGCATCGTACGTAAATCCTCTTGCCTGAAGACCGCTATATTGCAAACGCAATCCTAAACCCGGAGTAAACCATTTACCAACGGAGACATTCAGTGTCGGGCTGATACGTTTACCAAAACTTCCGGCTTTGTCATTATCGCCAAATGTAGCCTCGGCACCGCCGCCGATAGAGAAGAACCAATTGCTCCAGAAAGGATTGGTTATTACCTGGTACTTATCCTGTACCTGAATAACCTCATATTCGACAACTTCACTTGTACTGTTCTGTGCCCAGGCGGCAGAAGTCAGGCCGGCCAGAGCCAACAACATTAGAATCTTTTTCATATACCTAAATAGTTAAGTGGTTAATTTAAATTCATTATTATATTTGCTTAAATAACACCCACAGAACTAAAAGGTTTTTGAGAGACTATAATTTTTGTTTTTAATATAAAATGCACGTTGGGAGAATTGATTCATAACTGATAAGAAAGGAATCAAATGGCAGCCTTTCAGGCTTAAGCTGCGCTATACTATTAAGAAATTAAAGTCCGCGTTCATCCGCCTTATCCGCGACGTCCGCGTACCCATTTCATTCATAACCCTACAGAAATGGACTAATTCCGCCAACAGGAAAATAGCTTAGCGTGAAAATAACTTCTCGATATCTTCTTCTTTAATAGTAGACAGTACCGTACGGCCGTCCGGTGTATAATTCGGAGTAGGACAGGCGAAAAGGCTATCTACCAGGTTCACCATCTCCTCGTTACTCAATACCTGCCCGTAAACGATAGCAGCAGCTTTGGCCAGCGTCAAAGCCAGCATGGTCTGCACTTCTTCTTTTACATCATTCCCTTTTTCCATAGCCGTATGCACCATATTGCGCACTAACTCCACGGGATTCAGCCCCTCTATACCGGACGGAATACCGTTTATGGCATAACTGCCGCCACCCAACGGTGTCAGTTCAAACCCAACTGCCGAGAAATCTTCCAGAATACTTTCAAGCACCGCAGCTTCCGAAGCCGGCAACTGCACAATCTCAGGAAACAGCACCCCTTGCGATACCCCTTGTTTCTGGCGGATCTGACTCATATAGCGTTCGAACAAGACCCGGATATGCGCCCTGTGCTGGTCTATCAGCATCAGACCGGACTTCACCGAAGTAAGAATAAACCGTCCCTTAAACTGGAAGTGTTGTGCCCCTTTCTCCACTGCCGACTCATTGGCATACAACGGTGCGGGTGACGATGGTGCCATTTCCGTTTCCGAAACATACGGCATACGTTCTTCGGGCATATCCGTCGATACCGGTGCGGAAGCCCAGTTTGTTTCGTCCACAAACGGTTCTTCCTCCATCGGAGCGTTCATCTTGCTGGCTTTTTCCAGTCCGTCATACAATCCTTCCCAATCCACTTTCGGACGGGAATAGCTGCCGCCGCTATAAGAAGAAGAGGAAGCGGGAGACGTTTTGAACGGATTGAAATCCGAATTATAATGCACTCTGGGAGGCTCTATCGGGCGGGTCTGGTCGAATGCCGGAATATCAGGCATGCCTTCCATGTCGAAATCAATAGACGGTACCGCATTGAACTTGCCCAATGATTCCTTTACCGCCGCAGAGAGTATCTGCCAGATGGCTTGTTCGTTTTCAAATTTGATTTCCGTCTTCGTAGGATGTATATTCACATCAATGTTAGCCGGATCAACATCAAAATAGATGAAATAGGAAATCTGTTCGCCGGCCGGAATCAGCTGTTCATAAGCATCCATCACCGCTTTATGGAAATAAGGATGGCGCATATAGCGGCCGTTCACAAAGAAATACTGGTGGGCGCCTTTTTTACGTGCCGTCTCCGGTTTGGCTACAAAGCCCGACACCTTCACCATAGTGGTGTTCACATCCACCGACAGCAAATGCTGGTTCAGCTTCTTGCCGAACACCGCCAGAATACGCTGGCGAAGCGGCATTACCGGCAGATTGAACAACTCGCTGTCATTGCTATATAAATAGAAAGCCACCTCGGGATGTACCAAAGCGATGCGTTCAAACTCTGTGAGAATATTGCTGAGTTCCGTTGAGTTCGCTTTCAGGAACTTACGGCGGGCGGGTATATTAAAGAATAAGTTCTTAATGGAGAAGTTACTCCCTTTCGGACAGGAAACAGCCTCCTGAGTTTCTACTTTTGAGCCGGCTATCATGATCCGTGTTCCCAACTCTTCATCGGCCTTGCGGGTTTTCAGTTCCACTTCCGCCACCGCGGCGATAGAAGCCAGCGCCTCACCGCGAAATCCCATTGTGCGCAAAGCAAACAAATCAGCAGCTTCCTTAATCTTAGAAGTAGCGTGACGCTCGAAAGCAAGGCGTGCATCCGTTTCGGACATACCCTTTCCATCGTCAATCACCTGTATGCAGGTTTTCCCTGCATCCGTCACCAATACATGTATCTCTTGCGCCTCGGCATCAATCGCATTTTCTACCAATTCCTTAATTACGGATGCCGGACGCTGTATCACCTCTCCGGCAGCAATCTGATTGGCAACCGAATCGGGCAGCAAATGAATTATGTCGCTCATAATGAGTAAAGTAGTTAGTAGTTAGTAGTAGGTATGATGGCACTGACGACAGAAGTCGTTGATGAGGAATCAGATAATTCCGGTGCTTATTGCATACCACAAGTATATCAGCAAGGCGATAATCACCAGTATCACTCCCAGGTGTATCGGTTTACGCCCGCTTTCCTTACGCCGTTTCAGATGGGTAGTCCCCTCAACGAACTTTCCGCGGATATCTTCCGGCGAAAACTCTTTTTCAGGCAACATTCCCAATTCACGCTTGGCGCTTTCTTCCATTTTCGCCAACTTCTCTTTTCGCTCATCTACATAAATGTATTGATGGTTAAAGCCGCGTGGCTTTCTCATAGTGAACATTCCCATAGCGTTTATTTATTTCTTTTGATGTTCAAATTCCTTGGCGAAGTTATAGGTTTCCGGTCTGATTTCTGCAATTGTTCACCGGCTTTCTTGCCTCGCCATTCAAAAATATCTTCCTTATTCCGCGGACGGATATAGTCGAACCAGACAAAAGGGGGCAACTTGTATTTATCCGCCGGAATCTGGTCCATCGGGAACAGCGTACCATTGGCTTTACCAATGAACGCTCCTTTTTCCATACGGCGCTCTTTCAGCAACATACGCAGAAAACTGCCCTCGGCATAGTTCAACCCTATCATAGTGCTGTCTTTATCGTCTATCGGATAAAAGACAACGAGTACATTGCCATTCACATCTATCTGCCGCATATCTCCTTCGACAAAGAAACCTTTCATCTCCTTGCCCGTCACCTGATTATAATGGACGGAGTCTTTCTTCTCCACAACCAAAGCCTGATTGATGATATGTATCCAGTCTATGGTACTGTCATTCATGTAAGCCTTGATTTCTTCGCCCACTACTTGTTGTTCGCCGTGCCACAAAATGGGGTCGGTGTACATGGTCATGCAGGAATCCTTCGAATTATAGACCAAAGAGTCGCAAACAGCCTGTACATCCGTACGGTAAGCGCGGACTTTATGATAAGCGCGCATCTCGCGATACATGGAGTCTGTATTTATATGATAGGTAAGCAACCGCAATGTATCGCCATGCATGAACAAGCTGTCGCCCTGCGAATAGTCGATGGCTACAGCACGCTGGGTGGCAAGGGCGCTTCCCGTCAATTCATTGTAGAAACAGTAATTGCCGGTAAGCATATTCCTGTTCACGGTATCGTTCATCTGGACATTGTCAAATGCTTCGCCATATCCCAGAACGCGGTCATAGAAAAGGCTGTCGCCCGTCAGTTTCTTGCCTTCGTTGGTCAATACGGAACGGTCCAGAAGTTCAGCCTGTTCGGTGGTGGTGTTGTAGATGCCCCGTTCGGAATAGATGTGGTTCTTATCGCTCACAATATCCGAAGGACCTAAGATGGTGGCTATCTTGCTTTCGGTACTATACTTCAAAGTGTCCGAAGTCAAGACAAACTGCGGATTCACCAGCTTCACATCATGATTGAATACGGATAACTTGGTAGCCGGACTGTATTCTCCCCACTCGGAAGTCAACACATTCTCTTCATCGGTCAACGTTCCGCCCTCAAAGTAATAACCCAGATTATACAGACGGTCGTAGTTCAAGCTATCGGTTGTCAGCGTTGTATTCCGGTTAATCATGCGGACATTGCCACGTAACATCGCCAATTGCGACATACCGTCATAATAGAGGTAATCGCCATAGATAAACAGCGTATCTCCCTGTTCCATACGGACGTTGTCAAACGCTTCCACCGAGTTCGTCTTCTCAAAAATCAACGCGCTGTCACAGTACATATACATACTGTCGTGGCGCAGCTTCACCGACCCGATAAGTATCTGAACATCCGGCATCAGGATTTTGTCCGCCTGTGCCTCGTCAGCGTGAAGCAAATCGACCCGGGTTTTCTTCTTTTCCGGCTCTTTCTTCTTGTCCTGAGCGCTCAGCAAACAGATGCCAAACAGGCATAGAACACCTGTCAGTAGGAATCTATGCCTGTTCAGAAAATTAGTCCTTGTATTGTTTTTCTGCATACAAAAATCAGTATATCAGCCGGAATCAGTCTTTTTTAATCCAACCCGGATACTTAAATGCACAGTTTTTCCAGTTATCGTTGATACGCACGTACGTATGTTTCTGTTTCTCACGAATCCACTTGTCCAGCACTTCATCGCGGCGTTTGTCCAACACTATTTCTTTCAGGTTCTGATAGTCTTCAGAAATCGTCGCCTTATGTCCGTTGATACGGCTTTTCAACTTCACAATCACACATTCCTCTTTACCGGTCTTCTGTGGTATCATGGTGAACGCCTCGGAGATTTCTCCGACTTTCATCTTGTCCACTACCTTGGCTATTTCCGGCGGAAGCTCCTGCATCTCAAACTTGGAAGTGTTGGTTTGAGGGTTAGGCAGCAAACCGTGATTGTTACGTGTATCCTTATCTTGTGAGAGCACGGAAGCAGCTTCTTCAAAAGTAAACTTGCCGTTACGGATATCGTCAGCGATAGAATCCAGACGGGCGGTACCTGCCATCAATGCTTCTTCCGGCACGTGCGGCTTCAGCAAGATATGGCGTACTTTGATACGGTCGCCGCGTTTCTCCATCAACTGGATAATGTGAAAACCATACTCAGACTCCACAATCTTGGAAACCTTATTCGGATCCTGTAAGTTGAAAGCTACGTTAGCAAATGCGGGGTCCAGATAACCACGTCCGGTAAATGGCATTTCACCACCGTTGATAGCCGTACCACGGTCGTCAGAGTACAGGCGCGCCAACATAGAGAAACTCTCTCCATTGTTAACACGGTCCGTATATTCGCGCAAACGTCTTTTTACGTCTTCGATTTCATCCAAAGGAATCTTCGGCTGCTGCGTGATAATCTGCACCTCTACCTGGGTAGGGATGTAAGGGATGCTATCCTGTGGCAGGTCTTTAAAGTAACGGCGCACTTCTGCCGGGGTAATCTTAATCTCCCCTACCAGCTTCTGCTGCATCTTCTGCACTTTCAAGCCCTCACGAGCATTGTCACGCAGAGTCTCACGTATCTGGCTGGATGTCTTATTGAAGTATTCCTCCATCTTCTCGCGCGAACCGATATTGGCGATATACATATTCGTCATATAGTCCACACGCTGAATCACTTCGCTTTCAGCAACCTCAATACTATCGAGGGCAGCCTGATGCAGATACAGTTTCTGCACGGCTATTTCTTCCGGAATCACGCAGTAAGGATCGCCGTCGAATTTACGTCCTTCGTACTGGGCACTCATTCGTGCTTCTTCTACTTCAGACTTCAATATAGCCTCGTCGCCCACTACCCAAACAACCTCGTCAATCACATTGTCTTGTCCGTAAACGGCAGAACCGGTCAACAGCGCCAAGGCACATAAAACTACAAACTTAAAGTTCATAAAATTTCTCATTCTGTGTATCTAAACTAATTATATTTAATCTTATCTCTTTTTACTGCCTGCTGATACAAGTCGTCTTTCACAGCTTTCATAAATTCTACTTGTTTCAGGTTCAGCACCATATCTTTCACTTTAGGACGGGCGAACTCATACGGTTCCTGTTCACCCACCGAGCGATATTCACTCACATTCAGGAAATAATAAAACGCCGTATCTTTCAGTTCGATATGACGGTTCTCATTCACATAGTTTTCCACCTCCGGCACTTTCAGCGGTATCAGATCGAGCACATCGGCCATTGGTACCCATTTGTCATAGAAGTACTCATACTTCACAGCATTCTGCAAACTATACTTCTCCAAATGCTCCACTGCATCCTGCGTAGGAGTCTTATACCAACGACGTACATTGTTTAGTTCTGGTGCAGTGAGGGGGACTTTCATGAACAGTCCTTGCACAAGGGGACGCTCCAGTTTGAAAAGCTCTTTGTTCTTTTCGTAATACTCCGTCAACTCCTGTTCCGAAATCTCATTCGAGAGCCTCTGGTGAATCAGTGCCTGCTGATAAGTATGCATTATCAATGCTTTCCGATAATTCTCCACAAGCTTCTCTATCTCCCCGTTATCGGGAATATTGCTTTGAGCTTTCTCGTAGAGTAGAATATCTTCCACCCAATTGCGGATATAATGTTCTGCAAATAATAAACTGTCGTCCTTCGACAGCCTTGCCGGAAGCGCAGATTGCAAATCTTCCCGGTAAAGGAAATTGCCGTCCAGTTCCACCAGCGGTGTTTTGCCTTTATGATTGTGTTGCTCGCTACAGGCCGCACAGAAAAGGATGGATAGGATTCCCAGGAAAAATATTCGCATCACCGATATGATATTTACTTATTTCAGGCTACGAAGATAAGGGATTAATTGGTTGCATCAGTGATTATTAACGGTTTTTAAAACCTCTTGGTTTATTTCAACCTTAGAAGCCGCCCGCAATTGCGCTATCCAACGCTCTTCCAGATAGTTCTGATAGTCTCCTGACAGCAGTCCACGCACTTCCTGGTAGGTCTGCGGTCCTTTCACTTTTTCACCCAGGAAAGTAGTAAAAGGAAATGACTCCACAGGCTCCGTTTCACCTTTTTTGAAGATTTCCGCATCCACATAGGCGTTATCTCCAAGAGCAAACAAGCCTTGTTCAGCCTGCACCTGCCGGGTCTTTGCATTGAATGTCAACCGGATGGCATTCTGCCATTCTTCTTCCGGTAAGGATTTCAGGAATTTACGAACTTGTTTTCCGATACGCTTAGTGGTGGTATGCAATACTATTCCTTTATAACGAGGTGTTTTCCAATGATAATCCGAACGGTGCTCGGCAAAATATGCAGCCAATCCCGCTTCGTCCGAAGGAACGCGTTCCCAGATTTCCCGGTTACTGATTTCAAACAACAGCATGCCGTCCCGATACTCTTGCATCAGCATACGAAACTCCGGAAACTTCTGTTCCAGCCGACCGTATTCATAATCAAGTACGGCTTTCATCACAAATCCATCCAGTTGGCGTTGCACTCCCTGGGGATGGGCGGCAGCGAAAGGAGCAAACATTTTTCCAGTATACTCCCTGCCGTCAAGCACAAACAGTCTTTTATCCGTACTTCCCTTCAACAGCAATTCGTCCATTCCCGCCTTATCGGGCATATATTTATATTCTTTCTTCAACTTCTCCACCAATGCCTCCGTCCCCTTGTCCATCCCATGACGACGTGTCTGGCGACGGATTATTTCGTTCTTAATCTCATCGAAAGGACGAATTTCTTTTCGCTCAAGCACTTTGACAATATGAATACCTTGCGGTGTAAAGAAAGGACGGGACATCTCTCCTGCCTGTAAACCGAAAACAATGTCTTCAAACTCGGCAGGCATTTGCAACCAACTCACCCAAAAAGATTTCTTTTCATCAGAAAAATCACGGACACAGGCATCAAAGTCAGCCTGCCCCTTTTGTAATGCCGCATAGATAGAATCCATCCGAGCCTCTGCACTCCGAAGCGCATGAGTGGTCACCGTCTGGGGAAGATACTTAAATATATGGCTTACCCGTACCTGTCCCGCACGATGATTGGCTTTCATTTTATCATACACCTGCCTGGCAGCAAGCTCCGATACGTTTTCATCCGTCAGATAGGATTTCGCCAACTGGCGACGGTATCCTTCCAACTCTTCACGGAAAGCACGGGTCGTATCAATACCCGCAGCCTCGGCAGCGGCAACTTTCAACTTAAAGTTCACAAACAAATCAACGTATTCCTTCAACGTCTTTTGTTCCACACCGGCAAGGGCATTATTCTTATTATATATGTACTCAAATTCGGAGCGGAGCACATCTTTCCCGTTAATACGCATCAACACAGGGTCTTGCTGGGCAAATGACACCCACACAATACAAAGGAGAATTATTGTCAATCCACTTCTTATCATAACTATCATCTTAGAAAAGAACACTGTAATAACGGAAAATAATCTCTTATATTGCCTCAACGTAAAATAGATGACGCATATCATAACAACACATCATGTGTTACACTCAAACAGATGATGCGTTTGCCCCAAACAGATGGTGTGTTTTGAAAAAAGAAATGAGGATGTTTTTTACACACCCTCATTCCTTATATTAATTGCCTCTATTCTTATTCCGGACGACTGTAATTCGGAGCCTCGCTTGTGATTGCCACATCATGCGGATGACTTTCCAGCACACCTGCATTGGTGATGCGGGTAAACTTAGCATCGTGCAGTTGTTCGATATTGCCTGCACCGCAATATCCCATACCGGCACGCAGACCGCCTACCAACTGGAAGATAACCTCGTATAAAGTGCCCTTATAAGGTACGCGTGCCGCAATACCTTCCGGAACGAGTTTCTTCACGTCATTTGTTCCACTCTGGAAATAACGGTCTTTCGAACCATTCTCCATAGCTTCCAGCGAGCCCATACCACGATATGACTTAAACTTACGTCCGTTGAAAATAATCGTATCACCCGGCGACTCTTCCGTTCCGGCAACCAGCGAACCGATCATCACGCTATATCCTCCGGCAGCCAAAGCCTTCACCACATCACCCGAGTAACGCAAACCGCCATCTGCAATCAAAGGAACACCTGTACCCTTCAGCGCCTTAGCTACATCATACACAGCAGACAACTGGGGAACACCTACACCTGCCACAACGCGGGTAGTACAGATAGAACCCGGGCCGATACCTACTTTCACTCCGTCAGCACCAGCCTCTACCAACATCTTCGCAGCATCTCCGGTAGCGATGTTGCCTACTACGATATCAATATTCGGGAAACGTTTCTTGGCTTCTTTCAGCTTTTCTATTACATAGATAGAGTGTCCGTGAGCCGTATCAATTACGATAGCATCCGCTCCCGCATCTACCAAAGCCTGCATACGGTCGAGGGTATCAGCCGTAACACCCACTCCGGCAGCTACACGCAGACGACCTTTAGAATCCTTGCAAGCCATCGGTTTGTCTTTGGCTTTCGTGATATCCTTATAGGTAATCAGACCAACGAGTTTACCGTCTTTATCCACAACCGGCAATTTCTCAATTCTATGCTCCTGCAAGATTTGAGAAACAGCTTCCATGTCCGTAGTCGGATTTGTAGTGATAATATTTTCTTTTGTCATCACTTCGTCGATATGCTTGCTCATATCTCTAACGAAACGAAGGTCCCGGTTAGTAACAATTCCTACCAAATATTTCTCATCGTCCACTACCGGAATACCACCAATTCTGTATTCTGCCATCAATGCCAGTGCATCTCCCACGGTAGAACCTCTCTTAATGGTTACAGGATCATAAATCATACCATTTTCAGCACGTTTCACAATGGCAACCTGACGTGCCTGTTCTTCGATGGACATATTCTTATGAATAACACCGATACCACCTTCACGTGCAATGGCAATTGCCATCTTCGCTTCAGTAACCGTGTCCATAGCGGCCGTTACGAACGGAATTTTCAACTCAATGTTTCTTGAAAACTTTGTCGAGAGTTCGACTGTTTTAGGGAGTACCTCAGAGTAAGCGGGGATTAACAAAACGTCGTCATAAGTTAATCCATCCATTACAATCTTATCAGCAATAAATGACATAGGGCTATGCGTTTAAAATTTATTGCGTGCAAATATACAGCTTTTCTCGTTTATCCACACCATGATATGCATAAAAAGCTTATATTGGTTCACTTTTTTTAAACCGTATCCCCCAAAAAACTCTTTTTTCTCCCCTAAACAGAGTCTATTCGAAATACACTTTTCTCCTATTTACTATAAGAGTATGGTGCATCTACCGGATTTATCCCCCTACTCTTGCAAGGCAAATGATCCATTATCAGACTGAACTCACCACCTTGCAACAATTCCTCATGCTTCAAGTAATTACGGGAAAATTCTTTCCCGTTAAGAGTGGCCGAACGAATATAGAAATTATTTCCTGACGGATTATCTGCACGGATTACGAATGTTTTGCCATTTGGTAATGAAAGAGTTACCTTATTGAATAACGGACTACTTAATGCATATTCAGAAGTGCCGGGGCATACAGGGTAAAATCCTAATGCCGTGAATACATACCATGCTGAAGTCTGCCCGTTATCTTCATCACCACAATATCCTTTCGGACCAGAGTTATATAACTTATTCATCACATTACGGGTATGGTACTGAGTCTTCCACGGTTGGCCTATATAATCATACAAATAAATGGCATGCTGCACAGGTTGATTACCGTGGGCATATTGTCCCATATTCAATGCCACCATCTCTGCTATTTCATGAATAACAAAGCCATAGGTACCATAATTAAAGGTATTGGGTGCAATAAACATGGAATCAAGGCGCTGTGCCATTTGTTCATGCCCTCCCAGCAAGTCAGACAATCCTTCGGGATCATGAAACACACTCCAAGTCCAGTGCCAGGAACACCCTTCAGTAAAAGGTCCTCCCCATTCAGTTGCGTCAAAATTATCACGCCACTTGCCATTAGTATCTTTTGCCCACATAAATCCCTTTTCCGGATAGAACAGATTACGATAATTCTGTGCTTTCCTGTAATAAGTTTCAGCCACTTCCACATTCCCGGTTTCCTCTGCAAAGCGCGCCAGGCACCAGTCGGCATAAGCATATTCCAACGTTTTCGCTGTTGCTTCCGGCACTTCGGGATAGGGTACGTATCCCAGTCTATCATATTCCGCGTATCCATCTCGCCCTACTGATGCTATCTCACCACGCGCCTGCGTCTGATGCAACATAGCTTCCAATGCTTTATCCTTATCAAATGTCCGTATTCCCTTCATCCAAGCATCCGTAAGCAGGGAGATGGAATTATTTCCTATCATGCATCCCCGATGTCCGGGACTTGCCCATTCGGGCATAAAACCACTCTCGTCATAGGCATTCACTATGGACTGCATGATTCGCCCGCTCACTTCCGGATATAGCAGAGTGAACAGTGGATGTACGGCACGGAAAGTATCCCAGAAACCATTATCAGTATACATATATCCAGCATGTATCTGTCCGTCATAGGGACTGTAATAAATAGCTTCACCTTCCGAATCGAATTCATAAAATTCACGCGGGAACAAAAGGGTACGATACAAACAGGAATAGAAGGTTTTCTGTTGTTCATTCGTTCCACCTTCCACTTTAATACGCCCCAATTGCTCATTCCAAACTTTGGCAGCCGCGGCCGATACTTCTGCCAATGAGCGTTCATTCACTTCATTGTTGAAGTTCAGGCGCGCCTGTTCATGGCTGATAAAAGAGGAAGCAATGCGAATGGTCAGCTTCTCACCTGCCTGTAATTTAAATCCGGCATATCCACAAGCGTTCTCATCCGTTCCAAACCCGACAATAGGTTTATCAAACTCTACAATAAAGTAATTGGCAAAATTCCCAGGAACTCCTCCGTTATTGTAACGTGTAGTACCATAGATACAATTCTTTTCCTTATCCAAAGCTACACTACCCCCATGCTGATAAGCATCAACTACAATATATTGCTCGTTTTCCGATGGATAAGTCACTTCAAAAACCGCTCCGCGTGAAGTGGCGGATAGAGCTGTACTGACACCATTATCAAATTTAACTTGGTAGCAATCCGGTCCTGCCTTTTCATTTTCATGCGAAAAACGCATACCACGTTTTTTGTTATCCACAACCAATTCACCCCATACGGGCATGATAGCGAACGTACCGTAATCATTAATCCACGGACTGGGTTGGTGAGTCTGACGAAATCCCCTAATCAGGCTGTCAGTGTACATATACATCCAGCCACTACCGTTTTCCCCTGTTTGAGGACTCCAGAAGTTCATCCCCCAAGGAACAGCCACCGCTGGATACGTATTTCCATGCGAGAACTCAAATGTTGACTCCGTACCCATCAGTGGATTCACCAGGGATGTCAAAGATATCTGAGACTTCTGTCCACACGAAGCGAATAGAAAACAAAAGCAAAAATAGTATATCAATCTTTTCATAAGAATTTAATGGGTTTTATTTAAATAATCTCGGGTTTGTTCAGGACGTTGACTCATGCGTAGACGCCACACCAACTCCTGCATGTTGACCACTTCAAAGCGATCGTCCAAATATCCGGCACACTGTTTAGCCGCCATCGCTCCATAAGCATTATCCTCAAAATGACTCCATGCATGAACACATATTGCCGAAAAACTTTCTTCCTGCGCCTTATTTTTCAATTCTGAAGCTATAAATGCAGGAGCCCCTTCACGCTCGTGGAGTCTGTCCCAAAGGGAATATTTTACGGTAATGACCGGTATGTCATATCCTTTCTTATTCGTCATCCAAAAGATTTCTCCCTCACCTCCTGCATATGGCGAATATTGCAGGGCAATGATGCCCTCCAACTGATCATTGGCATCTACATAGGCCTGATAGGCCTCTTTAGCCGCTGTTGATTTCACGTCCATAGCCATCACTCCCAACAATTTAACCTGATACTGCCTCATATAAGCAGCCAGACGCTTCGCCGCAACTTTCAGATTGGCTTTCCGATTATGGTTCTGGCTATATGTATCCACATAATAATAGCCGCCTCCGAGCATTTCCATAAGCGAGCAATCAGGTTGTTGTAATTCTATCAGGTTGTCGAGCTGGACAGGTGCCATCATCGCTAAAGTAGAGATCGGCAGTCCATAAGTCATCTTCACATCAGCAGCCTCCGGAACATCATAATAGCGGGAAACAAAGTCCTGCATCATCCATTGGACATTGTCTCCATCAGAAAGGAAGAAAGATACATAGTTTGTCTTTTTATTGAAGTCAATGGTTCGCGGATCAAAAGCTTTAGTTTGTACCGGCAACCGGTCTTCATTGTAGAGTAAGGACATAAGCGAATGGTTATAGCTCCAGTCACAAGGAATCATCGGATGCCCGCTTCTGGATACACGAGCCACAAACTCATCTTCGCTTACCCCTTGCTCCCAACCGTATACCGGAGCATTGGGTTTTAACCAGGCGAGTACTTCCTCCAATAGTTCTATATTCTGTCCGCTCCCGGCATCCTCCTGCCTTTTATTCAAGTTCAGCACAAACAGATTATTTTTGATAGCAAATTCACGTAACTCTCCTGTTTGTACAGGCATAATCACCAATGCGTCTTTACTGCATTTATCCTTGAATTCATGCCAGGCATCGGCCGTTGTTTTACGGGTAGCATCATATTTCATCACATACCCCGCTTTTTCATAATATTCCTTATCGCGAACATCTACTATAATAGAATTATAAACATGAGAAGCGACAGATGCCACCACTCCACTTTCCGGATTGTTCTTCACATCGGTCAGCACATATCCATCAAACAATCCTTTCAATTGAACCTGTATGCCATCTGCCGAAGTATAGTTACCGCAAGCCAATTCAACGCCATCCTGCATTCCTTGTTCACGGATTCCCATATCCCTCAATGCAGCACAGGATAGACTATAAGAAGGCTTACCACCGTGGTCGTACAGCCAGACTGCCACTTCACTCTTTCCTTTTTCCACTGCACGATTAGTAAGCCCTGCAAGTGACTGACATAATAAATGATATTGTAAACCACATGTTCTTTCTGTTTCGTCAATGCTGTTACGGTTCCCTACTGCAATTACTCCCGTGCAAGACCAATATATCTTCGGTTTATTTTTCATTTCGGGCATGTAGTATTTCGCTTTATCCGAAACAATCCCAACCATTTCCATATTTCCAAGAAAGGAAAAAGGTACACCGCTCACTGCTTTCAATCCACAGAAAAGCATCAAGATACACATAATAAACTTCATATTTCAAATTGATAAGACTTCAATTCCGGCAGCCACCCGGCACAAGCGGACGGTAACGGTATAGAAATCAAGTAAAGAAAAAAGGTCTTCTCCCTCTACAAGGGAGAGAGAAGACACTTCAAAAAATCCTATTGAAAACCATCATCCTGTATACTGACTATAACTGTACTTCAAAAACCGAAGAATAGTTATACTTAGCCTGTATACCTTCACCTAAGTTTTTAGGCAAAGCACCAATACGGAAGAAGTACTTCTGCCCGGCCTTCAGCTTCTTACCTTCGTCAGAACTCAAATTCAGAGTCAACGTAAAAACCTTAGTTGCATTCAGGCTATTATTCTCAAAGTTGACATCATCTCCTTCAATATTAGTCTCTACATGCGCCAAGTTGAAAGAGTTGGACGGGTTCTTGTCCGACTGGGCGAATAAAGCGATCTTTTCTACCTTGCCTGTACTATGTCCGTATTGTAATTTGAAAGTGGCTGTAATAGCATTATCCCCTTTCTTCACAGATGCCTCTTTGATACGGATATTGGGAATCACCCTGAAATCAAGTTTATTCTCCCCTTTATGAAACTGATAACCTTTGATAGTATCCAGCTTCACAAAGTTTCCATTATTCATAATAACATCATAGGTGCCGGAGAAGACCAGATTATTTCTATATTCTCCATTCAACATGAGTTTCCATTGCTGTACCTTGCGAATGGCGTAACCATACTCTATGACTTGCACAGAAGCTGCATCACCGCTTGTACCAATCTCTTGCTGAATCAGTTCATCCGTTTCCGCATCGATAACCGCACCATACACCTGTGCATCCGGCCCATCAAAATTATCCAGTTCACAACTTACCATTATACATGCTGCACTGATTCCGGCTATTAAATATTTTATCTTTCTCATATTCTGTACTAATTAAAAAGTTAAGGATTCTGAATCATCTGATTGATGGCGTTACGTGGTACATCTTCATAATATTCAGAGATAGAATAAGTGTTAGGACCATTCAAGCTTGCTCCCATAGTGGTTTTGCGTACAAAAATCAAGGAAGGATTTTCATCGCGCAAATCCAACATCGGAACCAAAATATCATGAGAGAAGTTATTCATCAACGTATGCAACACTCTCCAACGGCGCAAATCCCAAATACGGATATTCTCAAAGGCAAGCTCCACGAAGCGTTCGTTTCGCACATTTTCCCTTGTCAGTTCGATTTCGTTAGTGTGGGCAGCCCGCTTACGAATATCATTCAAAGCTTTTGCTGCCAACGTTTTATCACCCAATCCACTTTCGCACACAGCCTCTGCATAGTTTAATAGAACTTCTGCATAACGAAATGCTATGTAATCCAATGTCGTCTTATGATATTGCGCTGGCATACTTTCACTGATCATCTTTCTCATAAGGAAACCCGACATGGAATGAGTTCCATCGCCCGGCCAGAAACCGGATACCTGATGTTTTTCACCCCCCAGAGAATAATATGTTTTACCATCTTTCCCGGTCACTGTGGTCGGAACACGATACAATTCGGTTCCATCGGATTGAATCACACCACCCTGCATCACAATTTTAGTTCCTTTCCATTCTGTACCGGGAAGAATGATAGAAGCCCACAAACGCGCATCCTTCGCCTTCTTCGCATCGCCATAAGCCACTCCGTTAAACAAATCATAAGGAGTATCCTGACTTACTTTGATATAGTCATTATAGCCGTTATCAAAACCGGCATTAGAATAATTATCATTAATGCGCGTCTTAACCTTTGCATCTGAACGGATACCCGGAAGATCCGTATAATCTTCATAAGCATCCACCAAATTAAGAGCAGGAGACATCTTGCCTTGTCCTTGTGTCTGGTAAGGTTCGATAAAATAATTCAAACTACTGGCAAATCCAGATCCTTCTTTTACAATACCTTTAATAAAGATAGCCTCTCCGTCTGTTTGGTTCGGATTGATAAAAATACTACGATAGTTTTCTTCCGCTTCCTTAGGAGTAGCAGGATTGGGCTTATACAGTTGGTGGTTCGATTCTGTCATAATCGCCAGGGAGGCATCTATACAGTGCTGGTAAAAGTAAGCCGCATCATCTGGCTTCATTCCTGCCAATCCTTTAGTGACAGCTTCTCCTTCCATTGGAGCCAGTTCGCCGAATTTTGCTATAGATGCAGCATATAAGGCGGCGCGTGATTTCAATGCCAATGCAGCCCATTTAGTTGCCCGTCTGTCCGAACGTTCTGTCGGAAGTTGTGCTGCTGCAAGGTCACATTGCTGCATGACGTAATCCCAAGTATCATATTCTGTACTGCGTGGAACAACCAAAGCACCCGGATTGGCAGGATCATATTCCTGTAATTCCTTAATCAAAGGAACTCCACCGAATTTTTCTGCCAGATAGAAATATACATAGGCAGTCATAAAGGCAGCCTCACCCTCCAATTCAGCTTTTTCACTATCGCGGATATCCAGCGTAGGAATAATGCTTTTCAGCAAATTGATGTTACGAAGCGTTTCATAGCCATGATTGAAATAATCGGCCCGGATAACGTAACCCGGTGACTGCTCACCCCACTGGCTTTGAACAGCCTCCTCACAAATATTAGCATACCACAACAGACCTATATTTCCTGTCGGATTATTAAAGCCTCCCTCTCCTGTAGTGCCCGGCATGAACATATAGTCTTCAATGGGCAAATCCCGGTAAATAGTTGCCATAAAAGCCTTTGCTCCGTTAGGATTGTTAAACAGTTCATTAGGAGTTATCTTGTTGTTAGGTTCAATGTCCAGCAAGTCTGCACATGCTGTAAATACAACCGATAGACCGATTATCAGATAATAATTTATATTTTTCATATCAAACGTATTTTATATTAGAAGCTAACATTTACACCGAAGTTGATTGAAGAAGATAAAGGATAGTTCATCATACGATTATCTTGTCCGGCTGTTTTCTCCGGATCCAGTTTCAAATCCTTCTTCAGATAAGAGTCACAGAATGTGAAGATGTTATATGCATTGACATAAACACGCAAATGCTGTAAACCTACATAGTTAACCCAACGTTGCGGCAATGTATAACCCACTTCAATACTTTTCAGACGGAGATAGCTACCATCCACCGTATTACGGTCTGTTTCCTGTGCATTGTTACCCATCGGATTGTAATTGGCTACACGGGCAGCCGGATACTTTCCGGGAATCCAGTTACTATTGGCATCGAAGGGATCCTCTCTGTGCCATCTGTCATACAAATAAGCGGATGAGTTGCCTTCCCAGGGAGCATAATTGCGTAAGTTATCAGGTATCTGGATTGAATAACATGCAGCACCTTGAAACAAAGCCATAAAGTCAAACCACTTCCATTCGGCTGTCAATGTGATTCCATAGTTCAGAGCTGGCATATTCAGACCATAATATTTCGGTTTCAAGTCATTACCATCAATATAGCCGTCGCCATTTACATCTTCCAGATAATAATCACCCGGCAGAATCATAGTGTTACCTCTGTCACCGCTTTGTATAGGTGCATTATAAATCTGGTCGTAATTCTGGAACTGTCCAGCCGTGGTATATCCCCAGCCGATGCCACTCCAACGCCCTTCTGTTGCAGCTCTCCAGACGTCCCAACTGCTTTCATAGTCACCATGTATCTGACGCGTCATCTTGCTACGGGCAAAATTGAAGTTTCCCTGTATGCCGTATGAAACTTCACCAATCTTATTTCTATGTCCCAAAGTAAACTCAATACCTTCCGTACGGTCGGCATTCAGATTTTCCTCCGGCAGAGATGCACCAAATGTATTGGTCAACTGACTGCCTCTTGTGGCAAGGAGACCGTCTCTGTCACGGCGATATACATCAAACGTAAAATCCAGCAAGCCATCCCATAAAGTAACATCTACACCGAGGTCATATGTACGTGTCGTAATCCAGGTAAGATTCTTGTTGATAAGTGCCGGAGTCTGAACACCATTAGTTTGCGTACCATCGACGAACTCATATCCCTTTGAGCCCATAGTAAAACCTTCAATAAACTGGAATTCATTACCGGCATCAATACCGGTTTCTCCATACGAGGCTCTCACTTTCAGATTGCTGACAAAAGGTATATTGTTCTTGATAAAGGATTCCTCCGACATTCTCCAACCGGCACTCACTACCGGGAAGAATCCCCAGCGTTTGCCCGGAGCATAACGGTAAGAACCATTATAGCGGAAAGCTCCTTCCAGCAAGTATTTACCTTTATAGTCATAATTCAAGCGTCCCAGATAAGAAATGTTGGCTGTTTCTCCATAACCACCTGAGTTTTGAATATTACTTTGTGATCCCAGGTCCAGGATAGGTTTAGAGTATATATCATATTCGCGTGTGGCAGAAACATTATCATTCCAACCATGATTCATCTCATACATACCCATCAAAGAGACATTATGATCCCGTGCTATGGTAGTGCTGTATGACAATTGCGCCTGAATATTAAGGTTATTACCATTATTCATACTTACATATAAGCTGCTCGGATCGTTGATCGTTTTCGAAACATCATATGAACTGTTCTGTGAGTTATAACTGTATAGTTGATAAAGTTTTCGTTCATGTGACGCACGACTATCACTGGCGTCATAAGAAGCCATCAATTTTGCTTTCAATCCCTTTACCCAGGGAACATCATAAGTCAAAGTAGCAGATGACTGCAGGCTCCGTCCCCGACTTGTATTCAGACCGGTTAGATCGCCGTTCATTGCTGCCACAGGGTTATCCAGGAAAGGATAAGCGGCATTATAATAGTCGGAATTATTATTAGCATATACCCCGGAGGTAGGTCTCATCAGAGTAGATTTGAAAAGCAGGTCAAACACTCCCTGAATAGGCGCATTCGTTACATCATACCTTCCGGAGACATTAACTTCAGCCTTGAGGTATTTGGATAAGTCCGCCGTAAAATTACTACGCATGGTATACCTCTCGTAGTTAAAGTCTCCCCCTTTGGTCAAGTCACCATCACGAGCATACCCAAAACTCGCATAATACGTCATTTTATCACCACCGCCTTCAACAGAAAGTGTATGTTGCTGGCTACCCGCACTTTTTTTGAATACAGCATCCAGCCAGTCTGTACTTTCGTAACCAGGACCACCAGCCTGCCACTTGGCAAGTTCTTCCGGCGTAGTGTTAGGTCCCGTACCTGCATTCATAGAAAGTTCGTTGGAGATTTCCGCATATTGTGCAGCATTCATGACTTCCAGCATGGAAGTCGGGAAAATAGCAGTGAATGAACCATTATAATTGAAACGGGCTTTTCCTTTTCTTCCCTTCTTTGTGGTAATAATCACCACACCATTGGCGGCATTCATACCATAGATAGCTGCCGCACCATCTTTAAGGACAGAGATATTTTCAATGTCTTCCGGGTTCATGCGCTGGAATTCAGATCCACCGTCACCACTATCGCGAACGACTCCATCAATAACATACAATGGACTACCGAAGCCGCGAATCTGCACCATAGAACTAAAGGAGCCAGGCTGTCCGTCTTGCTGGCGGATTTGTACACCGGCAATTTTTCCTTGCAGACTTTGAGCAACACTGGTACTCTTGGTCGTCAGAACCTTATCGCCGCTGAGAGTGGAAATAGCCCCTGTAAGCGTTTGCTTCTTCTGTGTACCATATCCCACAACCACAACTTCACCCAGAACAGCTTCGTCTTCTTTAAGTACTATTCTGACGGAACTTTCACTTCCTACCTTAATATCCTGCGTTTGGAAACCAATATAGGATACTTGAAGGATAGCGTTCTTCTTAAGATTTTGCAGTACAAATTCGCCAGACATATCCGCTACGGCATTCTTGTTATCGACTCCTTTCACTACAATTGTTGCACCGACCAGCGGATTACCTTCCTGGTCAAGCACTTGCCCTTTAAACTGTGCATGTTGTGCATATACCATCGTGGTACACAGCAACATGATACATCCTAACAGGGTACGTACCAAATGATTCATGTGTTTTATCATATCAATAAAAGATTTTAAACTTTACAATTACATAATAGATTTCTAAATATCACGTCTCTACTTTTTTCAGTGGACGCATCAAGGATTCTCATTTTATTTTCTCTTTTGACATAGGCATATTATTTAATGATTAACATTCTTAATTTATGGTTACGTAACGAAAGTCATGTTTATTGGCTTCCGGAAGAACCGGAGCTTCCAGACGATTATCAACAATACGATCCCAATATTGGCTCAGATCCAAAGTTTTACCTTCTTCGACCACAAATTCTTTTATCTCTATTTCCCTCTTCTCTGAAGCAGACAGACCGGCAGGTTCCGATATTACTTTATTGAAGCTGATGCGTTCCTTGCCATACTTCTTCGTTATCTTGAGAGTGATAGATTTCTTTTGGGGATCAGCAACTACAACTCCCCAGAAATTCGGATAGAATAGAGGAATATTAATTGCCTTATCACCGGTTACAATAGGAGCCAGACGTAATTCTTTCCGGGGAATATTGATACCGGCACCTGCCAATACATCTGTAGAAAACCAAGTCACCGGAGCCGTCATATAAGTAAAATCACTGGGATTCCACAAGTTCTGTGTCCATGTCCAACCTTTACGTAGATGCACCAGTTGAATATGTTTCATGATGTCCATGGCATCTTCATAAAATCCTGCCTGCATACCGGCCAAAGCTGTATAACTTTCCAGGTAAAAGGGCCAGCACTGCGAACCTTTATTATCAATACCACGATTCAAATTAATATCCCACACTTTGTTTGCATAATAATCGGTTGATTGGGAAAGTGAAATTTTACATTGGGACACAATGGATGCTTTCACAATATCCATAGGATAAACATCCCCCCATCCACAATAGCGACTTAGGAACTGACCGGCCAACTGACCTGTAAACAACACATTATCGAGTCTTTTAGAACCATCCGGTTCACAACCATAGGCAAAGAATCTTCCATTCCACAACTTCGCGATTGCTTCTTTCTGCGATGCCGTAAATCTTTCTTGTGACTGCTTTACTATTCTTTCATCCCCTACGGCCTTTCCTATTGCTTCATAAGCCTTCAAGGTCGTCAGCCACACTCCTGCATAATAAGAATATAAAGGAGGATGCACAAAATCATCATAGGTAGTGGGGCCAACAGGAATACTACTACCTTTAGGTGCCCGGCTATATAAGAAAGCCATCACTCTCTTAATATCCGTCAGATGGCCTTTCAGATATTCAATATCCCCTGTCTGCTCATAATCCTTAACAAGTTGTATGATCCAACCCGAAGCGTTATCCAGCATCCAGCCTTTTTCTGTCGGTACACGTCCGCCTACGGTCCCCATACCTACATAATAGTGTCCGATGAAATGAAGTATATATCCTTCCGGATCCATTGAGTCCGCAAAGATATCCATCTCCGAACGATCCAATTGAGTAAAGAATTTCTGATAGAAAGGATGTGAACTCAAGCGTTGGTCCATTGTTCCGGCAAATCCCCCCATGGCACCTTCATTCACCATCACATCTCCCCCTTTGGTAAGTACCATATTAGTGTAGATAACGTACCCGCTATTAATCAACTTAAATTTGTACCAATCAGGAAGAGAACTATCAAGAACTGGTTTTTGCCATTCTGCAGTCTGCCGGGCAATTCTTGCCCTGTTAGATGTGGCATAACGCAGCATTGATTCCATATTGCTGAAATAGTTATGGTAATACTTATTATAGTCGGCTCCGCATGGCCAATAACTGCCAATAGAAGCGATCGCTGCATCAATATGAAGTTCCGGAGCATACCAGGCCAACATGAAACGAATTGTTTTTTTCTGTCCGGCTTTCAATTGAGTCTTAACAGCCAATACCGATGCGGCAGGAGACTGCGCTTGCTCTGTCAATACACTCTTTACCAATGATGATGTGAATTCTCCATTCGATCTGAATTGCTCCCAAGCATCATCATCTGCATGGTAGGTTGGAAGATAGGATATGTTCTTTTCTCCTTCCACAGCAATCACAACCTGATTCACATAATTCTGGAAAGTCAGTTTACGAGGTTGCAGGCTATCCGCTGCATATTGTATCAGCCCTTTCAGATTCTCTGACTGATAAGGTTCAACATACGTTTTAGCTTTCTCACGCAACGGCCAGTTTTCTCCATTATTCAGATTAGCCCTTCCTTCGCTCAGTAATTGTCCATTATCAAATCCTTCCAAGCTTTCCGGATCTTTAAACATTCCGATAAAATCTTCCCAAGAGAAAGCCAACGATGCTTCCATATCTTCCTGAGATATTAAATCAACCTCAAACCACACAACAGGCAAAGAAGAATCTTTCACATTGTGCGGCACCAATCCGGAATAAGCACGGATCACAGGTGCGACTTTCAGGTCATTGCCCTCATAACTTAACTCTGCTGTCGGAAACAATCCCTTATATTGGGTATGCTCCACTCCTTTCATTCCATACAAAGTAGCATTATCCCTGACCAGACGAATAGCTTCCTTGTCATTTCCTTTTCGCGTCCATAAAGAGAAGAAAGAATATTCCGACCGTTTTATAGGCGTGTGGATATTATTGATTCCTATCCTTGTGAATTTACCACTCGGAGCAAAATTGACATTGCCTACTCCAATACCTCCTAAAGGAACTCCACTAACATCTTCGTGATCTTTTAACGAGAGGTAATCATAATTGGTTTTTCCACCTAATATTCCATTTTGAAGAGTGAATTTGGTATTAGCTTCTTCGACACCATAATTGTTCTGATTTTCTTCTTGTCCATACAGTGAAAACGCTCCTGCAAGACAAAAGGCCAAAGAGACAAAGGTTCTTTTATTCATACGTGTGTTTTTAAAGATTAATAATAGAAGTTACGAATCTATTTCTACTTTCGTTATCGTTCGAAGGCAAAAATAGACACTGATAGATTACAATAGCGGTTACATTAGGGTTAATCGAGGGTTAATTTTATAGATTATTTCATTAACTACCCGGTTAATTGAAGGAAATAGGTGCTTAACAGTCCAAAACTATAAGCACGAAAAAGGCTGTCCCAGTATATAGAGACCTATATGCAAAAAACAGTCTGTTTTTCCGATTATTGAAAAGAGATCCTTAAGTCATTATGTATAATATCAGAGTAAGAATACGGATAATTATTCCCCATGCTTTTATTATATTCTGCAATATAAAGATAATATTTCTTCATTGACTGATCTTCTCTCTTCAGTTTATGACAAGCATTCAGCATATACCACAAAGCCATATCATTCAACGAATCGGCTTTCAGCCAAATTTCTGCCAACTGAATGACTTGTTCATAGGCAGCTTTTGCATATAAATTATTCAGTTCGATCATGAGCATTTTATGCAGTTCATCTTCCTGTTCACTCTTAAAAGTATCGAACATGGAATCATCTACTGACTTCAGAAATTTACCTCTCGACAATATTCCTATTAGTAATTGGCTCACTTCCTGAGATGCGTCACTCTGCCGTATTTTATCTATCTGCTCAAGATAACTCTGATAATCACAATAAAAATTTTCTGATAATTTAATTGAATAGCGACTATTGGCATAAATCAGTTCAATGCCTTCCAGATCATCCAAGATCTTTCTTAACCTATTGATAGTAACCCCTTTCAGATTCTTGGCACTGCTTAATTCTTTTTCTGGCCACAATAATCCATAAATATAACTTGAAGTGATACCTTCTTTATTACCTACTCCATTTAGGAAAGTAAGTAAAAACAGTTGTCTTATTTTGGAACTAAATAAATGAGTTATATCCTTTCCCTTCTTATCCAATATAGTAAACTCACCAAATAAATACAAAGCATTTGTCTGCGAAGTTCTTTCTCCATCAACCGGAACATGTGTCTTATGCCCGGATATTACTTTGGGAACTGATGGTTTAGCGTTCCTACTTTTTAGATAGACTCCGGCAGCAATAACCAATATAAGTACAACAACTACTACAACAATGACAGGATACCACGAAAAATTCCCTTCTGCGGAATACAAAAACAGAGCATCCTTTGCAATAGCCGGTGCCGACAAGGAATAGAACCGGGTAACGGAAGACTCTCCGCTATGTTCATCAAATTCCTGTGTGCAACAATAAAACTCCTTCGTATCCTTATTATAGTAAAGGTTTGCATTAGACAAAATAGCCTTTGACTCCATAGGGATAGAATTTCCTAAAATCTCATAAGAATCATTTTGCAAGGAAAATTTATAGAGCTGCAAATAAGAAGAAGCCTCCTGCATAGGATAACATAATGTATAGAAAGCCGTTTTATCATCAGATAAAATAAGATTTCTTACGGGTACAATCTGAATACCGGTATAAGAGTAATCTCTCACTTTCTTTACCGTCGAATCTTGCAGATTTATTTTATAAAGATCATAATAATAAATCTTTCCCAAGCTTTGGTCCCCACTGCTATTGCCGGTACCTCCAAACAATAACAGCTCATCGGAATTCAATGCGCCCATAGAAGAAAAAAAGCGGGGAGCAACAAAGTCTCCCTTTAATTTGACTGTGCTCCAAGTCTTCTGATTCAAATCGTACACTTCCAGCGTATTGGTATATTTACGTAAACCAAAACCGCCAAAAATATAGAATTTGTTATGAATCGTATCCAAATAAGAGGAATGATGATGCCGCTGTGAGGATAAAAACTTATTGTCTACCTTATTTGTCTTCCCTGTCAGTATATCCAAAGAGCAGATCGTACAAGAATCCATGCGATTATCCACCTCATAAATATAAGCAGAATGCGTATCCGGATATAAGAAATTTGTCCCCAAATGCATTTTCATAGGAAGAGGTTCATGTTTACGTCCTTCCCATCTGTTCCGACGTATATCCAAAGTATAAAGAGAGTCACTGTCGAAGTAAACAAAATTTCCAGACTGGACATCATAATTATAACCTGCCGTTGTTTTTGAAGACTGTGAATGAATCAAGTTCCAATAATAAAACCTATTAATCAGCCAAACAGGATTAATAGCTTTTCCTCTTACTTTCCCTTGATTATCATGAACAAGGGTGCCTGTACTCTCATTTAAAGGAAATTCGATCCGTTGATAAGTATCTGAAACTACTAAATTTCGGATGGCAAAAGGGGGGATTTCTTCAGAAAACCGACTGCTTCCGAACATTATAGAAGGAGTCATTTCTTTGGAAAGTCCCAGCTTTCCAGCGTGATATTTCCGTTTATTAATAGTCAGACATACTGAATCATCTTTAAGGGAAAAGAAAATTTCTATGGGTATCCAACGTCTGGGACCGAGATTCTTGTTACATAGAGTATCTACAACCAGACATTTTTTTGTTTCTATATTAAATTTCAGATAGCTTCGCTCTTTATTATCATAAGAGAAGACAAAGCTATAAATATCGGCATTCTTATTTTTCAGATCTTTCAGCCGGAATACATAACCAAAAGAACCATAATCCTGAATAGCCAAATCATAGGCTATAGAAAAGTTATGTTTAAAAGTCAGAGGATTTTCATCGAAAACGGAATAACTCGTTTTTTGTATGGTTTCAGATTCGTATGTACTGAATTCAAGGCCCTGGGCATTACCCCGCAAGCATAAAAGACTAAATAATACTATGAAACATCCTATGTACCTCATTCTCATTTTTTGGTCATGTAGCGCCTATTTTATTAATCAAGCAAATATATAATTTAAAAACCGGACTTATGAAACATAGGCCCGGTTTTAACAAAAATGTATTCCTTATTTTTAGTTCGCCATTTCAGAAATAAACTTAATGCGAACCAAACGCACTTCTTCTTCCGTGAAATCGTCACCCAGTTCATCGAGTGCATCATCTACTTTATCTGTAGTAGATTCCTTATAATAGTCGTAGATATCCAGCATGTGGTCTTCGTCCATGATCTCATCCAGGAAGTAATCGATGTTCAGCTTCGTACCGGAATAAACGATTGCTTCGATTTCATCCAGCAGATCGCTGAATTCAATGCCTTTGGACAGGGCGATATCATCCAATGCCACTTTACGGTCGATAGATTGAATAATAGAAACTTTCAGTTTTGATTTATTGGCCACCGTACGGACACGCAAGTCCTCCGGGCGTTCAATCTCATTCTCCTCACAATGGCGCTTAATCAGTTTGCAGAATTCTTCGCCATAACGTTTCGCTTTACCCGCGCCTACACCGGGAATATTCTGCAATTCATCCAAAGTCACCGGATAAATAGTCGCCATAGCTTCCAACGACGGATCCTGGAAAATCACATAAGGGGGAACTTCCAGTTTCTTGGATAACTTCTTACGCAAATCCTTCAGCATGGAATAAAGTGCCGGGTCGACCGCACAAGAGCCACCGCCACGTGCCGGAGCTTCTTCTTCCACTTCCTCGAAGTCATTATCTTCGGTTATCTTGAACGATTTGGGATGTTTGAGGAATTTCTTACCGTCATCCGTCACTTTCAGCAAACCGTAGTTTTCTACATCTTTACTCAGGTAACCGGCAATCAGCGCCTGGCGAATGACAGCATTCCACGTCTTGTCTTCCTCTCCCATTCCGGAGCCGAAAGCTTCCAGGTCTTCATGCAGGTGCGCCTGCACTTCGGTAGTTTCACGTCCTTGTATAATGTCAATGATATAATCCGCTTTAAAATTTTCTTTCACCGCGAGAATAGCCTCTATCACGGTACATAATAGTTCTTGAGCCTCCACTTGTTTTTTCGGGTTTAAACAGTTGTCACAATTTCCACAGTTCTCCTCCGTGTATTCTTCACCGAAATAATGCAACAGCGTTTTTCGGCGGCATACGGAAGATTCGGCATAAGCAGCAGTTTCCAACAGAAGCTGTTTGCCAATTTCCTGTTCTGCCACGGGTTTACCTTGCATGAACTTTTCCAGTTTCTGCAAGTCTTTATTAGTATAAAAGGTAATGCACTGTCCTTCGCCTCCATCTCTTCCGGCACGTCCTGTTTCCTGATAATATCCTTCCAGACTTTTCGGGATATCATAGTGAATGACAAAACGCACATCCGGCTTGTCGATACCCATACCGAAAGCAATGGTCGCCACAATCACTTCTATCTTCTCCATCAAGAAATCGTCTTGATTTTGCGTGCGTGTCGCAGAGTCCATTCCTGCATGGTAAGCGCGGGCGTTAATGCCGTTCGCTTGCAGGATCTCAGCAAGTTCTTCTACTTTCTTCCGGCTCAGGCAATAGATGATGCCCGACTTTTCCGGATTATTCTTGATGAACTTGATGATATCCCTATCTACGTTATTGGTTTTGGGACGTACCTCATAATAGAGGTTCGGACGGTTGAACGATGACTTGAACACCTCTGCGTCAACCATACCCAGGTTTTTCTGGATATCGTGCTGCACTTTGGGTGTAGCGGTCGCCGTTAGAGCTATCACCGGTGCTTTTCCGATTTCATTGATAATAGGGCGGATACGGCGGTATTCCGGTCGGAAGTCGTGCCCCCACTCAGAGATACAGTGCGCTTCGTCCACGGCATAGAAGGAAATCTTCACAGTCTTCAGGAACTCCACGTTTTCCTCTTTCGTCAGCGATTCGGGAGCTACGTACAGCAACTTCGTCTTTCCGCTGATGATGTCGGACTTCACCTGATCTATCGCACCTTTATTAAGGGAAGAGTTTATAAAATGGGCAATGCCATCTTCTTCACTAAAGTTGCGCATCGCATCGACCTGGTTCTTCATCAGAGCAATCAAAGGAGAAATCACAATACCCGTACCTTCCATCATTAATGACGGTAACTGGTAGCACAATGACTTACCTCCCCCCGTAGGCATCAGCACGAATGTATCGTTGCCCGCCAACAGGTTTAGTATGATAGCTTCCTGATTTCCTTTAAACGTGTCAAATCCGAAGTACTTCTTCAGCTGGTCTGTCAAATTAATCTTCTTCCCTGCCATGATTCATTAGGTTGTTTTTTTAGAGTGATTGTTTAACATCTCGGTTAGTTGTTCTTTTTGCAAGAACTCTAACAAAGTTATAAACAACTTCTTAATTTTCAAGCATAATCCAATGAATATTTTTCAATAAAATACAAAAAAGTCGGTTCCCGGCATCTTTACCTTCTGATTTTAAGCAGTTTGCAGTCTTGCAATGTTTGCTTTTTCAAGTTGGTGTTTTGCATAATCCAACATCACAACAAAGCTATCTTTATGTTCTGAAGGAATTTCGAACATAGCATCCATCATAATGGTCTCCACAATGGAGCGCAATCCACGGGCACCCAGCTTGTATTCCACGGCCTTGTCCACGATGTATTCAAAGACAGCATCCTCAAACGTCAGCTTCACACCATCCATCTCGAACAGTTTTATGTACTGTTTGATAATGGAGTTTTTGGGTTCCGTAAGGATGGCACGCAGGGCGTCGCGGTCCAGAGGATTCAAATAGGTCAGTACCGGCAGACGACCGATGATTTCGGGTATCAGTCCGAATGACTTCAAATCCTGCGGGGCGATATACTGCATCATATTGCTTTTGTCAATCACCGCTGTGTTGCGCACTGCGCTATAACCTACCACATGGGTGTTCAGACGTTGGGCAATTTTCTTCTCAATGCCATCGAATGCGCCACCGCAAATGAAAAGGATGTTCTTGGTGTTCACCGGAATCATCTTCTGGTCCGGATGCTTACGTCCGCCCTGGGGCGGCACGTTCACTACAGAACCTTCCAGCAATTTCAGCAAACCTTGCTGCACACCCTCACCGCTTACGTCACGGGTGATGGAAGGATTGTCTCCCTTACGGGCAATTTTATCAATCTCGTCAATGAACACAATGCCTTGTTCGGCTTCGGGCACATTGTAGTCCGCCACCTGGAGCAGGCGGGTCAAGATACTTTCAATGTCCTCACCCACGTATCCGGCTTCGGTGAGCACCGTAGCGTCTACAATAGTAAAAGGCACATGAAGCAGTTTGGCAATGGTACGCGCCAGCAACGTTTTTCCCGTTCCGGTGCTGCCTACCATAATGATGTTCGATTTTTCAATCTCCACATCATCACCGCCATCCTTTTGCAACAGACGCTTGTAATGATTGTACACCGACACGGAAAGGAAACGTTTGGCGTCGTCCTGTCCAATGACGTACTGGTCGAGGAATTCTTTAATTTCTATAGGTTTCGGAAGTTCTTTCAGATTCAGCTTCGTTGCACTGCCATTCCGTTTTGCACCGCCCTGCGCCTCCTGAGTAATCTCGTAGGCTTGGGTGGCACAACTGTCGCAGATGTAACCGTTCATTCCCGTAATGAGGAATCCGACTTCATCTTCAGAGCGTCCACAAAAGCTACATTTGTTTTTGTTTCTTTTTGAGTCTGCCATATTTATTTTTTAATCAACACTTCATCTACCATACCGTAATCTTTGGCTTCCTGCGCAGTCATCCAATAGTCACGGTCAGAATCCGCCCATACTTTGTCAAAAGGTGTGTGAGAATGGTCGGCAATGATGGTATACAGTTCTTTCTTCAGTTTCTGAATTTCACGCGCCGTGATTTCAATGTCCGAAGCCTGTCCCTGTGCACCGCCCATCGGCTGGTGAATCATCACGCGGGAGTGGGTCAGCGCCGAACGCTTGCCCTCGGCACCTGCCACCAGCAACACGGCAGCCATACTTGCCGCCATACCGGTACAGATAGTAGCTACATCGCTCGTGATGAACTGCATCGTATCGTAAATACCCAGTCCGGCATATACTGAACCGCCGGGTGAATTGATGTAAATAGAGATATCCTTACCGGGATCTACAGAATCCAGATAAAGTAACTGCGCCTGCAAAGTATTGGCGGTATAATCGTCTACCTGAGTGCCAAGGAAAATGATGCGGTCCATCATCAAGCGGGAGAAAACGTCCAGCTGGGTTACGTTGAGCTGACGTTCTTCCAGGATATAAGGATTTAAATACCCGGCTTGTGATTTAATCACATCGTCCAACACCAAGCTATTCATACCTAAATGCTTGGTAGCGTATTTTCTGAAATCATCCATATTACTTTTATTTTAGGTTTAGTAAATTGAGATGCAAAGAAACAAAAAAGAACACAGAGACACAAAAAAACACAGAGTTATATGATATAAAACTCTGTGTTTCTTAATGATTTTAAACTGTTTTCAGAATAAAAAAGCTTATTCAAACATCTTGTTGAATTCTTCCGCAGAAATAGCCTTGTAGTTCAGCTTCACCTGAGACTTCAAAGCAGAAGCCAATTTTGCTTCAACAACACGGTTTACCAAACCTTCTACGCTTTCTTTCTTCTTCAGCATTTCTTTTGAATAGTTTTCCAGGAGTTCTTCGGGAACGTTCATCATGCCGTATTGTGCAAACTGTGCACGAGTAGCTTCCTTAGCCATATTGACTACGTCTTCCTGTTCAACTTGAATATCGTTAGCCTTCACCAGCTGTTCCTTAATCAGGTGCCAGGTCAGTTCTTCGATGCTCTTGTCGTAGTTCTCTTCAACGAATTTCTCGTCTTTATCCTGGTTGTTCAGACGCATGATGCGTTTCAGCAGTGCATCCGGGAATTCCAGCTTACCTACCTTTTCCATCAACATCTTGCGGGCGTCGATCAGGAATTTATAGTCGCTGTCGGCTACGAATTGGTTAGCGATTACCTCTTTTACTTTAGCGCGGAATTCTTCTTCTGTCTTCACAACATCCTTGCCGCATACTTGGTCGAAGATTTCCTGAGTCAGTTCACCTTCTACGTGGCGGGTGATTTCTTCTACCTGATAACTGAAGTTGGATTTCATTTCAGCAGCAGCTTCGTTGTCAATCTTCAGGAGGGAAGCCAGTTCGGCAGCGTTGCCGTCCCATGCGGTATGAGGATTGAATACAAGTACATCGTTTACTTTAGCATTAGCGAAGATAGCTTTTTGCTCGTCGTTCTTCATGTAAGTCGGCATCATAACAGCGCCTTCCACCTGAATACCACCTTCTTTAGTGTTGCCGTTTTCGTCCAACTCAGCGAGCAGGCCTTTCAGCATATCGTTATCTTCGTAAGCGTCTACCTGTTCGTATTTACCGTTACGCTGAGTATATGCTTTCACCTGATTGTTTACCATATCTTCGGTAACGTCAATCTGATAGTAGTCCACTTCGTCTTTAGCGTCTACCTCTGCCTTGAATTCCGGAGCCAGAGCAATATCGAACAAGAATTCGAATTCTTCCATTGTGTCGAAATCAATTTCCTGTTGTTTTTCTTCGTTTGGCAACGGCTCGCCGAGAATATTCACCTTATTATCTTGAATATACTTATATACAGCCTCTGACAGTGCTTTGTTCACCTCTTCAGCCACAACAGATTTACCATACATTTTCTTCACCAGGCTCATCGGCACCATTCCCTTACGGAATCCCGGAATCTGAGCTTTCTGACGAATGCTTTTCAATGATTTATCAACTTTTTCCTGATAATCGGCTTTCTCAAGCTTTACAGTAAGCAGAGCGCTTACTTTGTCAATGTTTTGTAATGAAACGTTCATTCTGACAATTATTTATTTGATTTATACTTTGTTCCAATCTCAAACGAGGGTGCAAAATTAGCGTTATTCTTTCAATTATCAAAAAAACATTGCTGAATTATTTCTTTATAACAGAAGGAGAGCGTATTTGTATTAAACGATCCCCAGTGTATTCTTTAAAGAAAGGCTTACCAACATGGGGGTGTAAGTAACGCTTACATCCGGGTGTTGGTAATACCAACATGGGGATGTTGGGAGTGCTGACACCCGGGTGTTGGTAAGCATATCTTTTAAGATTAACAGGGTTATCTTTATAAAACACAGCCGACAAATAGTAATCATATAAGGAACTTATATATATATCCGAAAGAAAAAGCAAAAAAACAGATAGAAAATATTGCTAATCCGAAATTATTCTGTTTCTTTGTTGCGGAATGGTGATGTACTATTTGTTTAGATTTTCATTGCATGGTTTTTACTTCCGTTTATATTAAAACGCTTTTGTAAACTCTCTGTTGTTGTAATCCTTTTATTATAGTCACTATTCTAAGAGAGTTTTATTCATTTATTTATTTTACATTTTCATTATGAACATTTACGTAGGAAACCTTAACTACAAAGTTAGGGAGTCAGACCTGCAAAAGGTCATGGAAGATTACGGTGCTGTAACCGAAGTCAAATTCATCAAGGATCGCGAAACAGGCCGTTTCAGAGGCATTGCATTCGTTGAAATGGAAGACCCTGCCGCTGCCGCTAAAGCCATTGAAGAACTGGACGGTGCAGAATACTTCGGCCGTAACATGGTAGTAAAAGAAGCAAGACCTCCGAAATACTAATTTATATAAGGAGAAGAAAAACAGGACCGCCTGTTCTCTTGAGCAAGAGAACAGGCGGTCGTTGTTTTTTAGCGATTAGTGTTCAACAGCTTATCATCAACTGTCAAGTACTATTTCATGAAGTCCTTGCGGCGAAGCACGAAACTATTACTCAGATATTTTTCGCGTACAATTTTATTTTCCGACAATTCTTCCGGCGTTCCCTGGAACAGGATTTTACCTTCAAACAACAAGTAAGCACGATCTGTGATACTCAGTGTCTCCTGCACGTTATGGTCGGTAATCAAAATACCGATATTCTTATCTTTCAGTTTCCACACAATTTGCTGGATATCTTCTACCGCAATCGGGTCAACTCCGGCAAAAGGCTCATCGAGCATGATGAATTTAGGGTCGATAGCCAGGCAACGGGCAATCTCCGTACGGCGGCGTTCACCACCCGACAACTGATTACCTTTATTTTTGCGCACTTTCTGCAAACGGAATTCCGCAATCAGGCTTTCCAGCTTCTCTTTCTGATATTCCAAAGGCTTATCTGTCATCTCCAGTACGGAGGCGATGTTATCTTCCACGCTCATCTGGCGGAATACGGATGCCTCCTGTGCCAGATAACCGATACCGGTCTGCGCACGTTTGTACACCGGATACTTCGTGATATCCAGGTCGTCCAAAAAGATACGCCCTTCATTCGGCGTAATCAGCCCTACGGTCATATAGAATGAAGTCGTCTTACCGGCACCGTTCGGCCCCAGCAAACCTACAATTTCCCCTTGCTTCACATCTATGGAGACGTGGCTTACCACTGTACGTTTACCGTACTTTTTCACCAGGTCTTCGGTGCGAAGCACCATTTTGCTCTCTTCCATATTCTTTTCAGTTACAAGCTACCAAAGCTACGAGCTACGAGTAGACAAATATGACCACACCGCCACTTTTTACTTGTAGCTTGCGGCCTGTAGCTCACACATTTTGCCGCAAATGTAGCAATTATCAGCTGAAAATGGGCTATATTTGCACACAAAATAGTTAAGAGTCATGATAAAAGCACTTAAAACTGTCGGAAGATATATCCTATTGATGGGGCGTACTTTTGCCCGTCCGGAGCGTATGCGTATGTTCTTCCGCCAATATCTCAATGAGATGGGGCAACTCGGCGTGAACTCTATCGGTATCGTATTGCTGATATCGTTCTTCATCGGCGCCGTTATTACCATACAGATTAAACTGAACATCGAAAGTCCATTCATGCCGCGCTGGACGGTAGGTTACGTAACGCGTGAAATCATGTTGCTGGAGTTCTCCTCCTCCATTATGTGTCTGATATTAGCGGGAAAGGTAGGTTCCAACATCGCTTCCGAGCTGGGAACCATGCGGGTGACACAACAGATTGACGCCCTTGAAATCATGGGGGTCAACTCTGCCAACTATCTGATACTTCCCAAGATTTTCGCTATGGTCACCACTATTCCGTTCCTGGTCACGTTCAGTATCTTTGCCGGCATCATCGGTGCCTTTGCCACGTGCTGGTTTGGTGGCATCATGTCGGCTGTGGACCTGGAATATGGTCTGCAATATATGTTTGTAGAGTGGTTCATCTGGTGTGGCATTATTAAATCATTGTTCTTTGCATTCATCATCGCCAGTGTATCGGCCTTCTTCGGCTATACCGTCGAGGGTGGTTCCATAGAGGTAGGCAAGGCCTCTACAGACTCTGTGGTATGCAGCAGCGTACTAATCTTATTTGCCGACTTAATATTAACTAAACTCTTAATGGGATGATCGAACTGAAAGGACTTTGGAAATCATTTGAAGGCAGAGATGTGCTGAAAGACATCAACGCCACTTTCGAAAACGGGAAAACCAATCTCATCATCGGGCAAAGTGGTTCGGGAAAGACGGTGCTGATGAAATGCATTGTCGGTCTGCTGACACCGGAACGGGGTGAATTACTATATGACAACCGTAATTTTCTTGTTATGGGCAAGAAGGAGAAGAAAGCCTTGCGCCGGGAGATGGGAATGATTTTCCAGAGTGCGGCTTTATTCGACTCGATGACCGTTCTGGACAATGTCATGTTTCCGCTGAATATGTTCAGCAACGACACACTGCGCGACCGTACCCGTCGTGCCATGTTCTGTCTGGACCGCGTGAACTTGTCGGAAGCAAAGGATAAATTTCCCGGTGAAATCAGCGGTGGTATGCAAAAGCGCGTTGCCATTGCCCGTGCCATCGCCCTGAATCCGCAGTATCTGTTCTGCGATGAACCCAATTCCGGTCTGGACCCGAAGACCTCGCTCGTCATCGATGAACTGGTGCATGATATTACCCACGAATATAACATGACCACTCTCATCAACACCCACGATATGAACTCCGTAATGGGTATCGGTGAGAAAATCATCTATATCTATGATGGATATAAGGAATGGGAAGGCAGCAAGGACGACATATTCACCTCCAGCAACAAGAAACTGAACGATTTCATCTTCGCATCCGACCTCTTCCGCAAGGTAAAGGAAGTGGAAGTACAGAACATCGAAGGGTAAGCTGTCAGAATCTCACCTATCCCCATATAAAAAGGCGTCCGGGATTTTTCCCGGACGCCTTTTTCCTCATAAAACCAGTTAATAGAATTGACATATATCCTCACGATATACTTTGATTGTCCCTATATCTCCATGAGAAAACATGAAGAACAATTTCAATTACGGGAGCAAAGATAACCAAAATAAGCCAATAAAAAATCACGGAAAACCGTTACTTCATGAATTATTCGTAACTCAATCCAACTTTATCCAGCCTTGAGCAACCGCCTTGACCACCATGTCTATTGCGTTTTTCGCCCCAAACTTACTGATAAGCCTCTTGCGAAATGTTTCTACAGTATTTTCTGAAATTTTTAATAATGCAGCAATCTCATGGGTATTCATACCTTTGGCCACTGCTTCCAGCACATCACGTTCGCGCCGCGTCGGAGCATCCTTAGGTTGCCAATCTGCCAATCCGGAACTCAATTTCTGAGAAATGGAAGCAAACCGCGGACAAGTATAGGGTTCTCCCCTAAGCACACTACGGATAGCCGCTACCAGTTCCGCAGGAGCCGATGCTTTCAGAATGACCGCATTTACTCCACACTGTGCAAGACGATTCACCATCCATATTTCCTCATGCATCGTATTCACGATAATACGCGCCTGATCGTTCAACTCACGAATCTGGGTTATCAAATCAAAGCCGGACACATCAGGAATACTGATATCCAGTATATATACATCATAATCACGTTCTTCAATCAGTTCCGCAGCCCGCTTTCCGGAAGTCACTGCGTCTGCCACAGTCACATCCGGCATTTTATTCACTATCTTACAGATACCTTCCAAAACCAGGCTATGGTCATCCACTACCAATAATTCCGCTTTCACATTCTTTTCCATCGCTCGATTAGATTAATACGTTTACTTTCAGCCGGGTTCCTTCGCCCGGGGCAGAAGTCAGTTCAACTTTAGCACCAATAGTTTCCGCCCGCTGCCAGATGGTGCGCAAGCCTATACCTTTGGTTTTCTTGCTCATATCAAACCCTTTTCCGTCGTCTGTAACAAGTATGGAAAGGTTATTGTTTTCCAGTGCCAAGTTCACACGCACACAAGCTGAACCGGCATATTTCACTGCATTGCTCACCGCTTCCTGAACAATACGATAACATTCGAATCCTATGAGTTTAGGCACACTATTCCAGTCAACACCCTCTGTTGAATGATATTCCGCGTACATATTCTCCGGCAAAGACAGATGCAGCACATAGTCCGCCAGCATCTCATCAAGCGTAGCATACTGGAAAGCAGGCGGCATCAACTCATGCGAAAGTGTCCGCACTCGTTCACGGGTATTACTCAGCAAGTCCAACTGCTCACCCAGTCCCGGACTCTCCTCGGCGGAAATGGTACGTATATTCATCTCAAGCGCGAGCAGGCTGTTGCACACATCATCGTGCAATTCCGTTGCCATACGTCCGCGCTCACTTTCCAGTCCGTCAATATATTTTCGTGTCAGACGCAATTCCGTTTCTTTCTGGAGTTCAACGAACTGATGCTCTTTCTCACTGGCTGCACTTGCCAACAGAACAATTCTCGCCCTCTGGCGCTGACGTGCGTACAGCAAACCCAATAATAAAATGACCAGCAGCGAAATCACCGACCCTACTATGATGCGATGGCGCAACATATAGGTTTCCTGTTCCAACTGTTCTCTCTTCAGGGTAACAATCTCCAGCTCTTTCTCTTTCGTCTGATACTTCACAGAGAAGTCAGACAAATGTTCGGCATATTTCCTATTATTGGCAGAATCACGCAGAGCATAGGCTTTCTGAAGGTGTTTATAGGCAGAAGCATCATCATGAATAGCATGATAACACACAGACAAATTCAAGAAATAATCATAATCTTTTGTATCATATATTCCATGATCTATTAAATCAATCATTTTATGATAATAGCTAATAGCTTCCATAAATCGTCTATTAGCCTGTAGCAAAGGCGCTTTCGCTTCGTAATAACGAAAACGTTCCACATCAGTTTTTAACTCTCCTACCAGACCATCAAGTTTTCGCAAATAAACCATTGCAGAATCTGTTTGACCTAATTTTCGAAAAGCATTTGTTAAATGATTATAAGCCTCACATAAACGTCTTTCATTATTTACTTTTTGCAAAACAGGAAGTGCTTTTCTAAGCGTAGCAATGCTTTCTTCCCTTTTCCCTTCAATATTACACAGAATAGCTCCCAAATTGACATAGCAGATGCCTATCATCTGAGGAGTTCCTAACTTCAAAGCATATTTCAACGCTTTTTCTGAGAATGGTATAGCGTCTTTGGGACGCTTCCATTCACTGTATACAGTAGCAATATTTCCATAAATATAGGCAGCAATTCCAAAATTTCCTTGCGCTTCACATAAAGAAAGGGCCTGCTCAAAATAACGTATACAAGCATCTAAATTCTTTTTACGACGATAAATAGCTCCCAACTGATTCAGATTCTCTATCAACATCGCTGTATCTTTCTCTAAGAAGGATTGCTCCTTCACTTTAAGAGTGTGAACCAATGCAGAATCTGTTTTTCCTTCAAAAAGAAACGAACTGGCATAATTAGTCAACATTGTTAAATATTGGTTCGACCTCTCCGGCATATTTTCAGCTATATATATCCCTTTTTTTAAATAATAACGGGCAGAATCATAACGCGTAGCTACATTATAGTAATAGCCGATATCACTGCATATAGCAACAGCATCTCCCATCTGTTTTGTCCTTTCTGCCAGTACAAGCGCTTTCCTTTTCCAATCAAAGCCACCAGGGAAGTCTCCTTTCATGAAATAAGCTTCACCGCTCCAGGAATAATATTCAAGGAAAGCATTCAAGGATTTATCCCGGATAGCTAACTGCCGAATAGAATCAGCATATACCAAAAGTACCTCCGGATACTCCTCAATTGTATAAAGATATCGGCAAACTGCAGAATAACCTTCCACATTTTTTCTCTTTGCAGCTTCAAAGCACAATCTGATCAGCTCCCCATCATTTTGTGCTTCCAAACTTCCGTGAGGCAAAAATAATAACAGTATACACAGTATTCTAATATTATTCATTGATATAAGATTTAGTAATAAGGCAAAAATAGACAAAACATTAGTATTTACATATATTTATCTACTTTTTATCGCAAAAAAAAGGATGCCATAGCAGACACCCTTATTAATAATAGTGCAACCAAAGCACTATAGAAGTTCAATGTACAGATTATTGCCATCTTGCATTCACCTCTTCAAAATTTTAGCAAACGGATTAATGTTCTCTTACTCTTTTGAATATCTTGTCTGGGAGACATAACAGAATCAGCGCCTTGCTTCTTTAAAGATTGCGATTTAGAATAAAAAGATGGATTATCAATCACACTATTTACTTTCTTCCCTGTACTCAGTCTTGTATCTTTATCAGCATTACCTGCATAGGCAATAGCACAAATTAAAACACATAAAAACAAAATACACTTTTTCATATTACTATAATTCAATATCAATCAAAAGGAAATTCCTGTATTCTCCCTTAAACATCCTACTTCTGACGGATATAAATATTTATCGGAGTTCCCGTCATATTCCACTTTTCACGCATCTTGTTTTCCAGGAAACGCTTATACGGCTCCTTCACATATTGCGGCAGATTAGCGAAATATACGAAAGAAGGTACTCTCGTATTGGGCAACTGCGTAATATACTTAATCTTGATATATTTACCTTTGATTGCAGGAGGCGGATATGCCTCAATCAACGGAAGCATTTCTTCGTTTAAACGGGCGGTCGGGATACGGGTCATACGGTTATCATATACCATGCGTGCTTCTTCCAGCACCTTCAGAATGCGCTGTTTTGTCAAAGCCGAACCGAAGATGATAGGAAAATCAACAAACGGAGCAAAACGGCTGCGGATGGCATCTTCAAAAGTCTTCATCACCTTCACAGTCTTATCCTGCACCAAGTCCCATTTATTCACTACCACTACCAAACCTTTGGCATTCTTCTGTATCAGAGAGAATATATTCAAATCCTGGCTTTCAACACCACGCGTAGCATCCAGCATCAAGATGCAGACATCCGAATTCTCAATGGAACGGATGGAACGGATTACGGAATAATATTCCAAATCTTCATTCACCTTGCTTTTCTTACGGATACCGGCAGTATCTACCAGATAAAAATCAAATCCGAACTTATTGTAGCGGGTATAGATAGAGTCGCGTGTCGTGCCGGCAATCTCCGTCACGATGTTACGGTCTTCACCAATGAAAGCATTCACAATAGAAGACTTGCCTGCATTCGGACGTCCCACCACTGCAAAACGGGGAATATCCTCATCCAATATCTCATCCGTATCTTTCTTAAACGTACCTACAATAAGGTCCATCATATCACCGGTTCCGCTACCCGTCATGGCCGAAATACAATAAGGATCACCCAATCCCAGCCTATAAAATTCGGGAGCATTGTATTGCAGTTCCCCGTTATCGGTCTTATTGGCAATCAGCAACACCGGCTTTTGGGTGCGGCGCAAAATGGTTGCCACCTGCATATCGAGGTCAGTCACCCCGTTCATTACATCCACTACAAACAGAATCACGTCTGCTTCTTCCACAGCCATCAATACCTGCTTGCGTATCTCTTCTTCGAAAATATCGTCAGAGTTCACCACCCATCCGCCGGTATCTACCACGGAGAACTCCTTCCCCAGCCATTCGGACTTACCGTACTGGCGGTCGCGTGTTGTTCCTGCTTCTTCGTTCACAATCGCCTGACGTGTTTTAGTCAAGCGGTTAAATAAAGTAGACTTTCCCACATTGGGGCGTCCTACGATTGCAACTAAATTTCCCATAGTTCACTCTCATTGTTTTTGCGACTATCACAGTCGTATGAATACTCTAATCCAGTTGATAACCAAAATTGCGCAGTTCCTTGTCCGAACTTCTCCAATCCTTATCCACTTTCACAAACGTCTCCAGGAAAATCGTTTTCCCAAAGAACCTCTCCAAATCACGGCGAGCTTCGGTAGCCACTTTCTTCAATGCCTTACCCTGTTTGCCAATGATAATTCCTTTCTGCGAATCGCGCTCTACGTAAATCACAACGCTGATATGTATCTTCTTCGCATCCTCTTTGAACTGTTCCACCACTACCTCTACCGAATAGGGTATCTCTTTGTCGTAATACAACAGGATTTTCTCCCGGATAATCTCGGTCACAAAGAAACGCGCCGGCTTATCTGTCCATTGGTCTTTGTCGAAATAAGGAGGTGAATCGGGCAACAATTTCTTCACCCGCTTCATCACATACTCCACATTGAACTTTGTCGCCGCAGATATAGGAATGATTTCCGCCTTAGGCAGTAATTCCTTCCAGGCTTCCACCAGTTCCACCAGTTTTTCCTGGTTCGACAAGTCTATCTTGTTGATAAGCAGCAACACCGGAGTATCCATTTTCGCTACCTTCTCAACGAACTCATTATGCTTGTCAGGCGTCTCAACCACATCTGTCACATACAACAAAACATCCGCATCCGTCAGTGCCGAAGTAGAGAAATTCAGCATAGACTCCTGCAACTTATACTGCGGTTTCAACACTCCCGGAGTATCCGAAAACACAATCTGCATATCATCCGTGTTATAAATGCCCATAATACGGTGACGGGTTGTCTGCGCCTTGAAAGTAGCAATTGAAATCCGTTCGCCCACCAAGGCGTTCATCAACGTAGATTTTCCTACGTTCGGATTTCCCACGATGTTTACAAAACCAGCTTTATGCATCACATTCCTGTATTTTAGTTGAGACAAAAAAACGCATCGAAAATAGGATGCGTTTTTTCTTATTTATCAGTGTAACGTTAGTTACTGTCTTTTTCCATCATATCCCCACTTCACGTAAACGGCTCCCCAGGTAAATCCTGCACCGAATGCCGTAAAGATCAGATTATCTCCCTTTTTCAGTTTATCCTCGAAATCCCACAGACAAAGCGGAAGCGTACCGGCACTTGTGTTACCGTAACGTTCGATATTAACCATTACTTTCTCTCGGGGAACTTCCAGGCGATGAGCTACCGCATCGATAATGCGCAAGTTTGCCTGATGAGGGATGATCCAGTCGATGTTATCTTTATCCAGATGATTTCTTTCTGCAATGGCTGCGCAAGCATCCGACATGTTCGATACAGCATACTTAAATACCGTACGGCCTTCCTGATAAAGAAAGTGCATGTGGTTGTCCACCGTGAAATAGGAAGGAGGACATACAGAGCCACCGGCTTTCATGTGCAAGAAAGGCAAACCTTTACCGTCTGTTCTCAGGATAGAGTCCATGACGCCAACGTCTTCTGTCGTAGGTTCCATCATAACCGCAGCCGCACCGTCACCAAAAATCGGACAAGTGGCACGTTCGGTATAATCCACCATAGACGACATTTTATCAGCGCCCACTAAGATAATCTTCTTATATCTTCCCGAACGGATAAAGTTAGCTCCGACTTCCAACAGATACAGAAAACCACTGCACGCAGCCTGCAAATCAAAAGCAAAAGCATGTTTTAATCCGAGCTTGTCACACAGAATGGAAGCTGTAGAAGGGAAATGATAATCAGGAGTAGTAGTAGCGACCACTATCAGGTCGATATCATCAGGATCGGAACCAGTACGCTGCATCAACTGCTTAGCGGCCTTACGAGCCATGTACGAAGTACCCAGTCCCTCTTCGTTCAGGATATGTCTTTCCTTTACTCCGATACGGGTCATAATCCATTCATCATTGGTATCTACCATTCTTGATATCTCGTCATTCGTCAAGATATAATCGGGTACATATCCACCGACTCCTGTAATTACTGCATTTATTTTTTCCATTAATCCTGCTTAAGTTAATGAATACCTAAACAACGGTAGTCTAAAAAGGTTTGCATTTACAAATCTTTTTAGACATCCGGCATTCAAGTATATTCTTTATCAGGCTGCAAATTAAACAGCAGCTTCTTTCTCAATAGCAAGCTTGCCTCTGTAATATCCGCAAGCGCCACACACAGTGTGATATACATGCCACTCGCCGCAATTCGGGCAAATAGCCAAAGTAGGAGCTACTGCTTTATCATGAGTTCTTCTCTTTGCAGTTCTTGTTTTAGACTGTCTTCTCTTAGGATGTGCCATTTTTCTTAATCTTTAATTGTTATCTAATATTTTCTTTAATTCATTCCAACGCGGATCAATCTGCGTTTCCTCCACATCACCACTGTCCGGCAATGCATCTTCACCTTCAATGAATATTTCATCTTCCGCATCATCTTCATCCGCCTTTGTACGCAGATGCTTGTGCAACTTGCTGCTCACAGCCTTGTTACACTTTCCGGGAGCATGCACATGCTTCATCGGAATAGCCAATGCTATAAACTCATACATGAACCAAGCCACATTGATTTCCCCTTCTTCTTCAGGAATCACAATGAGATTGTCACCTTCTTCAGCATACTCATGGCCAAACTTCACCATCAGCTTATCAGTAGAACTGACCGGTTGCTCCATATCATCCAGACAACGGTCACACGGCACCCATACCATGCCATCTGTCTGGAAGTTCAATTCGAAAGCACGAGATGTTTTCTTTACAACCAGTGTAACATTTACTTTGCCCTTCTGCACTTCCGGGCCATCAATGTTAGCAAAGAAAAGGTTATCCAGCACAAACTCATATTTACAAGAGTCTGCCTGCATGCCTTTCAAATCAATTTTGTATTTATCAAACTTTCCCAAAGCTTCTTTTATTTATTCGGGCGACAAAGATACAAATAATTATCCTCATAATGTAGAAATTAGCGACGAAATATTCATTTTTTAAGCTCTATTCTGAATATCGTCCCTTTATTTATCTCCGAATGCTTCACAAAAATGCGTCCGGAATGATACTCCACCACAATTCTGCGTGCTAACGAAAGTCCCAATCCCCATCCTCTTTTCTTAGTGGTATATCCCGGAGCAAAAACTGTTTCAAAATTCCGTTTGTCAATTCCCTTTCCCGTATCGGCCACATCAATATACCAATATCTTGACGTTTCCTGCACCGAAATAACCAACGTTCCCACTCCTCCCATTGCATCAATGGCATTCTTGCAAAGATTCTCTATCACCCATTCAAACAAAGCTACATTCAGCCTTACAGCCGGAAGGGTATCGGGTAGACGGGTTATGATTTTCACTTTGTCCGAAGTACGATGGGCAATATAGTCCGTCACCTTCTCCAATAACGCTTTTAGATCCGCATCTTCCAGTTCGGGGATAGAGCCTATTTTTGAAAAGCGGTTGGCAATCATTTGCAAACGCTCCACATCTTCCGCCATAGCGGGGATCAGATCATCCTGCGGATATTGTGACTTCAACAATTCCGTCCATGCCATGAGTGAAGAAATAGGAGTTCCCAACTGATGGGCTGTCTCTTTGGAAAGCCCTACCCACACTTTATTCTGCTCCGCTTTCTTGGAACTCAATAAGGCAAAAATGGCAATCAAGACAAAGATGAGTACTACTGTCAATTGCACATAAGGATAGACAGCAAGGCGGGTAAGCATCAGGGAAGGGCCATAATATACATTCAGATAATCACCGTCACCATTCAGATCGATACGGATGCAATGACCTTCACGGTCGAAGTGACTCAGTTTCTCTTTCAGGGCGACTATCGTATCGGAAGAAGATAGTTCAATGTTTCTGTAAGTCTGTACCTCACCAGCCTGATCGGCTACAATCACCGGAATGGTATGATTGGCATTCAACACTTTCAGCACCATCGTCAGGTCAGTATTTCCATCAGCAGTTTGCAAATTCTTCATCGCTTCCGCCCACACTTCCATACGCACCCGTTCTTCAGCAGATAAATCACTTATCAGAGAATGGGAGACATAAAGGGAAGCAATGGCTATTATTATGGCAGCCAATACCAACCAGAATTTTATCGGACGGATTTGTTTTATAAAGTGCATATACGTAAATAAGACGTAAACTTACGGTATATAAACGGAAAAACAAAGGAAATATTATACCTGAATTCTGATAAGCGTATCATTTTTCAAAGGTGTGATTCTCTCCTACCACCTCCCCCTTCGGATACTCCTCCTCCCGGGAAGAGGAGAATCGGTATAGTTTTCAAAATGGTGTAAATACAAAAAGCCCCCACATCTTTCGATATGGAGGCTTCTCTGAAAAAACGGCGACTACCTACTCTCCCACTTGACGCAGTACCATCGGCGTGATCAGGCTTAACTTCTCTGTTCGGAATGGGAAGAGGTGGAACCCTGATGCTATAGTCACCTGAATAAGGTAGACATGATGTAAAAAGTAAAGATATAAGTCTTAATCTTTGCGGATTAAGCCGCTGAACGTATATATCCGCCATACAAGGCAAGGACCAAAAGTGAACGGGCAATTAGTAATGCTCGGCTATGATGTTACCACCTGTACACCTGCATCCTATCAACGTTGTCGTCTTCAACGACCCTAAGAAATCTAATCTTGTGGCTGGCTTCGTACTTAGATGCTTTCAGCA
>OHEH01000154.1_pt1 | contig 43030 bp, 41 predicted proteins | sample 1567221 | NCBI WGS metagenome assembly OHEH01 (sample SAMEA3879586, study PRJEB24766) | human gut metagenome | biome: human-associated habitat; feature: feces | place: USA | collected 1985/1987
GTTGATTCAAAATCAACCGTAGAAATACGTGCCGGTTCGAGTCCGGCCTTCGGCATTCAACACAAAATTTCTTTATAAAACAGCAAGTTAGAGTAAAAAAATACGTCTTTCTTGCCTGTATCTTTTGTCTGAATGTTAACACCAACGATTGCCGCTGTGTTTGATAGTGGCGATGGGATGTTAACATACAGCGGCCTGTAGTTCTAACTTTCGGACAGGTACAGAAAGCACACAATACGCTAATTATCTTTTAGCATTTCGTGCGATCTATTTTCTGCAAAGTTATGACGCTGCCAGCGTCTCTAATCAATCCCAAAAACTTTCAACTGTCCGCACTTTGCACGGTGTCCCGTTCCTGCCTGTCGTGATGACACGCAGCGGATAAACGAGCGAATGTTGGGAATCCCAACTTGACCGGGGAAAGAGTCAAGCTCTACGTGGTGTTCACCGTGCCATAAACGAACGGTACTCGATAAGAGACAGTTGAACTGTGATCATTGGAAAATACTTGCGGATGTCGCTGTGCTCCGCAGATCCTTATGTACCCAACCCGGTGCATTAGGCCCCTATTATTTAAATTCTGGGAAACGAGAGTGAAACACCCTAAGAGATACCTCCAGCACGGTACGAGTTTTGGCGGTTCAGATTCATGGCGTACTAATCCCAGGATGTTTGCAAACCTCGCCCGTGAGTTCGGCGGGTTTACTCTGGATACGGCAGCGAGCGCGGATAACGCACTCTGTGAGCGGTATTGGTCGGAATATGATGACGCTCTTACGCAGGACTGGTCTCTGGAGGATCGCGTGTTCTGCAATCCGCCGTTTTCTCTGGCGGCTGAGTTCCTCGCTCAAGCCCATAAACCATGCCTATCTGTTTTCCTGATCCCGTGTCGCCCTCAGACCTCGTGGTGGTTGCGGTACGTATGGGGCAATCCCCATTGCCACGAGATCCGCTTCCTGCACCGTGGCCCAAAATTCTTGCATCCTGAGACAGGGAATAGTGATATCCGGGCACCGCTTCCCGTTGCTGTGGTCATATACAGAAATATTCCCTGTAGCGGTGATAAACGGATGATCGTCTGCTGTGCTGACACAATGCTCACCCTCGAAGTGATGTCTAAAGGCAGCAAGCCGGGACGGCCAAAACTTTATGACTGGCAGACTTTGGATAAGGTGATCAACCTCTGGGACAACAAACGGCAGACAGCCAAACAGATCGCGGAGACGTTATCTATCCCACTGCGAACGGTCCAAAGGGTAGTTCAAAGATTAACCTGATTGCGCCATATTATATATGGATTATGGCGCAAGATGTATGATTTAAAACCAACAAGAAAGGGGCCATTCGTGGCCCCTTTGTCTACCTCAACACTTCCAGCCACGCCAGCAACTGGCGCAACTGACACCCGGTCATCGCCGGGATTTTAACCGCCTGACCGGCTTCGACGTTGCGAAGCGCGAGCGCTAACGCCATAATGTTGCTGTTCTTCATTCCTGACTCTCCGTCGGTTTTGTTGAACATGGCGCGGGCTGTCTACCGCCAAGCACTCAGCCTGCGCCGCCTTATCTACTGCCTGCCTTAGGTTCTTCGATAGCAGATGCCGCTGTATAACCGTCCCGGCAAACGTCACCGTCTTCGTGTAGACCTGAACCACGGCCCCATACCAGACGAAGCTGGCGAGAGCTTCTTCCTTCCTCATTAATTTGAATCCTCGGTGTCGAAGGTTTTGACTGACGCGCAATGCTTACTCAGCGTCACGTAACTAAATGAATAGATAGAATTTTCATAACGGCAAAGCGTCTTGCCGTTGGCTGTCTCCTCTTGTTCAGTGAGTTGCAACGTGATCCTTCCCGCCTGTGCCGCCAGCGGGAGCATTGCCACAACACATATTAAAAGCTTCTTCATTTCCCGCTCCCCTTAAATGTTCAACTCGAGGTAGGTCTGGTTAACCTCATCCTGAGTAATATCAAGGTACGTCATAGTGACTGCTGGGCTACTATGGTTCAGCATCTTGCTGATTGTCTCAATTGGTGTTCCGGCCTCCCACAATGCGCGGCCCCGACACTTACGGGCGCTGTGACTGCTGATGTTCTTCTCTGTGACCATTTCCCCGGCTTCGCTGAATGCACGGCTTGCCGCCTCTCTGGTGATAGCCTTGGGGGGCTGATTCTTCACCCGGTTAGACTTCGACTGGAACAGGAAAACATCTTCCGGGTATGCAGCACGACGACGGCTGATAATTTCCCGCGCCCGGTTGTTGATCGGGAACACCTTCAGCTTGCCTGTTTTCTTCTCCTTTATGGTAACCACGTTCCCGGCGACATCTTCGAAGGTGAGCGCCAACAGATCACTGATGCGAAGAGCCAGATTGAGATTTAGCGCCCAGGCGTCAGCAAAGGTTTCGTTGCGACGGCGTAGGACTGCCTCAATCTCTCGTGCCTCTTTTGGTGTCGGTGCGTTCGTTCTCGCCATTTCATTATCTCCCTTTAATCAAGTTACGAATTAATCATTGATCATAACTAGATCATTATCAAGGTTTTTTTACGTCACAAAATGAAATTAAACCAACCCCGCCCCGTGGGAGGATCACTAGTAGGCCCCTGGTCGTGTGGTATCCGGTCCTGAAATATCGGGGTATTGTTAATACGAACTCCTGAAGATGCGGTGATCCTGATGGTGTGCCATGTGACTAAAACACCATTCTCACTCAGAGATCTGCTGGACCGTCGAGCCGCCCCCTCAATAATCCACACGAATCTTGCGGAAATATCATAGTGACGCTGACAGCGACAACACCACAACCAGCCGCACGGGGTGTATAAACATTCACTTTTCGTGCATGAAATATGGATTTTTATGCTGTTACGAAGTGCATAAGCAGGCCGAGTTTGGAAGGGGGAGAATGTGAGGTTGTATAATTCCTTTATTTTCAATTTGTTAGTGTTTGGCGTGCTACTTTAGGTCACATTCTGATGAACTGTGATGTAACTTTGTGGCCTGTCTGGTGCATCCTCTGGACTTCTGATACTTCCACCAACATTGGGCTGTGCCTGGCGATATTCTCCCGTCCCAACGGTCACCGCTTCGTGTCTTTTCCCACACAGTTGTGAACGGCCCCACCAATCCCTCCTACGCTCCACCAGAAGCCCGTAGCGGCGTTAAATCTACACAACTGTGAACTGACTCACCGATCATCCACGACCTCCCACAGCGTTATGCAGGAGCCTCCAGAGGGCATCTGTTTTGGTTTTTATGCGTGTTTTTTATTTTTTGTGAAAATATGGTTCAGAAATAGGAGTGTGTTTAACCACATCCTGAGCGGCAGATATAACGCTTCCAGCATTTGCGCGGGTTCGTTGTGTACATCTCGATATAACGTTCACCACATCCCACAGGCGAGCCAGTGACAACAGGCTGCATTTATGAATAATTAAACGCAATTATCGGCTTTTATTGCCTTTAAAAATCCAGTCAAGCAGAGCGCTCATCGTTGAGCCAGCTACCGCGCCTCCAGCCTGTTCAGCCCCACCTTTCAGAATGTTGATCACAGTATCGCCTGCGCCTGGTGCTTGCTGTTGAAGCAACTTTAAGCCCATTGGAGTTAACTTGGCGGCGGTATCCATGTCGGTTGAAGAGATTATCTCCGTGTAACCCATATCGCTGAGAGCCTGGAGTGTGTTGCAAAGCAGGTCAATCTGAGTTCTGTCTCCTCTGGGCTTCCACCCGAAGTCTGAAAATTCGAAAGAAGAGTAAGCCGGATAGTCCGCAAACAGTTTCACCAGGATTCCGGTTGCCATCTCGTTAAAGCTGTCTTTGCCTTGGACGAATTCCATAATGTTTCCTTTTGTTCACTGATTGAACGAGGTTACTCACTTACGGCGGGAAGTACCAGCAAATGGTTATTTTCCGTCACCGCGTATTGGATACATGCCCTCTAGGTGTCTTCTATCAGAGGGGAGAGGGTATACCGGTTATTACCGAGAGGGTATACCGGTTATAACAGATAGGGTTTACCGGTTATAACAGGAGGGGGGAATACCGGTTATTACCAGTAACAACTATATCCCTACTATATCTTTAACGAAATCTTTAACGAGATCTTTAAGGTCAAGACCTAAAACCTTGAGGTCAAGAGCAGGAATAGACATGCGTCTATTTTGTTGGTGGTGTTGATGAATGTAGACAGGCTTCGCCTGTTTACACATGTGTGGAAGACAAGCGCAAGCGCGTCAGTCAATGTGAACGGCTTCGATGAAGCCAGGAGCTTTAAACGCGACGTACACTCCCCCTGGGGGCGGCGCTCCCCCCTCAATCTCACAAGGCTATAACGGCCCTGTGCTTCGGTGGCGATGCTATGATGCACAGCGGCCCTGTAACGCTCCCTGTCGCGTTCTGAGCGTCTTTCTCTTATTGTTGGTGACTTTGTACCGCTTCGCTTACAGCGTTGAATCTGAAGCGTCTGAGAGCGTTTTGTGATTACGGGGCTTGACAAAGAAAAAGTATGTGTATAAGGTTGTGGGGTATTGACACAAAACAGTTCTATCTCTTTATGAATTAAATGAGAAATCTGTTGACAAAGAAACTAATTTACTATAAAATATATATTATCAACTGAGATGATTTTATGACTAAACAATAACTTAAATAGGAGAGATACATGGGGAAACCTGTTCTGTTCGATTTCTCGAACGCCACTGCCTCAGAGATTGTCGCTGCAATCGATGCAAAAATTACCACAGCTCAAAATCTGCACGCCTTCCGCACTCGTATGGGTGGTGCCAAGAAAGCCGATAAGCTCTATCCAGCTACTCGCGAAGCACTGAACATCATTAAACGCCTGCGTCAGCAAGCGAAAGATGCAAAAATCATCCGTGATATTCTGCAACCATACTCAGCAGAGTTGGCAAAAGGCCGTGATGTTATGGAAATCATCGAACCAGTGCTTTCTGCCTGGCGTGTCTATTACGCCTCTCATGGCATCGGTCTGATGAATGAGCAGATCCTCCTGTTGAAAATGATTGAGGCGGGCGGTGAACTCGAAAGCATTACCGGAAAAGCCATTCCCGAACTGACCACAACCGAATAACCATTCTCAGCTTTACGGTGCGAAGCACTTTACCAGAGGTAAACACCTCCGGTGCTATTAGCTTTACTCCGTTGGCAGCAACGCCACCAAACGAAATCGCCGCAAACACGGCTTCTTACCCCTGATCGCCACCATGATCGCAGGGGCGCACTCGTACGCATCTCGGGAGGGAATTTTGATATGAAACTGACATTTAGCAATTCAACGATGGACGCAATTATGCAGGAATGCCGCCGTACTGGGACACCTGTTGCCACGTTCATCAACAGACTCGTGGATGCCGAGGCCGAACGTATCCGAACCAATATGAAGAATCCCATTGAAGGAGAGAACAATGTCCGAGAAAACAGAAACTAAGATCAACTTCGACCAAACCGCCAGCCCGTTAAAAGGTATCAAAAACATTATGACACCTGCCGGGGTAGTGATGCGTGTAACTGATACCGATCTCAAGTGGTTCACTCACTTTTACACCTTCGAGGCACAGGGTAAGAAGTGCTATCAGAGCATTAAAACAATAGCGAAGGAGTTTGATCGTGCAGTTTCAGTTGCACAGGAGAGGATCGACAAACTGCAAGCGCTGGGCCTTCTGGATGTGGGTAAAGAGCCGTTCAAGGATGGGTGGCGTAATACATACACCTGTACGCCTATTGATGTCATCGTGTCCCGCATGACTGACGCGCCAGTGACCCCGCAAGATAAGCCGTTGAAAAAATCACAGCTCAATTCCTTGCTGAAGAAGTCTGGAAAAGTTGATTCCCATACAGTTAACCGTGGGATCAAGGTGATGGCAAAAACCATCGCAAATCGTGATCTCTCTGATGAAGAAGTGATGCAGTTTGCCTTTCAGATCGCGACTGAGAAATTAGCCGCGCTCGGGTGGCCTATCGAATCAATCATTGAGGAGAGTAATGATGAAGAGGACCTGCAACCCGCTACTGATGGCCCTGAGACTGCCTCGCCTGCTGCTGGAGAACCAGACGGCGTACCTGTTGTGGATATTCCTGTCGATGCTGATTTATCCGGTAGTGATGATCCATCACTGAGTGATTCAACTGGGAGAAATGTCGTTGAGTTACCGCGAAATGGTAGACCCAAACTCAGCTTTAAATTTGTATCACCAGATGATGACGACCAAGAGGAAACCTATCAGGGATATGGAGGGGATATTGAGCAAGAGACTTATTCTGAACCAACCCAAGCCGATTTTGATGCTGCCTTAGAAAACCTTTAAAGGAGGAAAATTGTGTGAGCAAGCAACTGGCGATAGCCAGACTACTAACAGCCTGAAGGCTGACCCAGAAAAACTCCCCGACCTAACCCGCCTGTTTAAAAACCGCGCACGAGATAGCGACGTAATCAAAAAATGCAAGCACATGCTCATTGCGGGATATTCTCCAGCACGCGTGGCATTGCTGCTGAGGCTACCGCTAGAAAAAGTTCTTGATTTATATAATAATTCGTACAATCCCCGCTGCCGTCGTTTTGCCAACCGCAACTCCTACCAGGATTCAAAATTAGCCTTAACGATGTTCCAACAGGGCGAGTCCCTAGTGGATATCTGTGATGCGCTGGGAGGACTACATCTTTACACCGTGGTGTTGTCGCTCCGGCAGAATGGCGTTGCTGAATCCGCTATTGAGCAGCGGCTACCCCCTGAGGGTGACCCCTTGCTAATCGAATACCAACGCGTCTGCAAAAGAAAGTCATCCAGCAGGTATAAGGCGATACAAATCAACCCCCTCCAACGAGTCAACGTGGCGCAGGCAACTACAGCCTGATAGCACAGTTTTGAACCTATTCGAAATTTTACCCAACCTGCCGTTATCGGTAGCTGTTTTCCTATGGCTACGTAACGGTCTGAACCTCTACAGGAATAAAAACAAACATGAAAACTTTAGAAGACCTTCGCGCCAGCCTCCTGGAGGCGATGAGCACAGCAGCCGATCCCGTAGAATTAAACAAAAGTGCTGAAGACGTGCTAGCTGACGCTGTCCAGGAATACCTGTCAGCACCGAGTGTCGCCACTAGTGAACCAGCTCCGGGGCGTGGCAGACCAGGGATCGCAATTACTCACAAATTACAGGGTTATAGTGCAAACAACCGCCCGGTGTCACTCCTAATGAAATCAGGCATTAGTATGCAAATTAATAAAGCCGCTCTTGATAATGCCGCTCCTGAGATTCTCGCCGCACTCAAGCGTCTGGGCTATGACGTTAATCAGGAGGTGTAATGTCTAACGGCAACATTATAGTCAGTACCCTAACAAACAGGGTCGAGTGGGATGTAGACCGGACATCATATGGTAAGGCACTCAAAGCTGTAAAATCTCTCAAAGCCGCTCACGAGAAGCCTGCTAAAGCGCTGGAGGCTGCACAGAAACGCGCCTCGCAGAGTGAAGGCAAAGCAGCATTAGCCGCAGCGAAAGCCCAGACAGCGAAGCTACGCCAGGCAAAACAGATCAGCGCCGAACAGCAGAAACAAGCACAAATTGCAGCCAAGGTTGCCCAACAGGAGCAGACCCACGCTAAAAAAATGGCTGCTATTAACGCTCGTGGTGCAGTCCAGCAAATCAATCAGGCTGATCAACTGGCGAAACAGAATGAGCGCCTTGCCCGTATTAGCGCGAAGGTCAGAGCGGCGGCACGGTCAAGATCGATGACCTATAACCCTAGCATGGGTGGCACAGCTCCCGAACCAGGATTATTAGCAGCGCAAACAGCAGCAATGAATCGCGGCCATGCTTCTATCACCAACGATATTATCCAGACGAAAAAGGCTATCGCACTGGAAGAGAAGCGCCAGCGTGAGAAAGAAGCCAGCCTCAAGCGCCAGAGCACTGCATACGATACCCTACGCCGGGCCAGCTTGACGATCAGCCATATCGAAGGTGCCAGCCTGGCTGACAAAATGAAAGCGGTGCAGGCCATTAAAGAGTCGACCCGGGGTTTCGCCGAGCAGCGTTATACCATCGCAGAAATGCGCCATGAACTTGCTAAAGCGACTCTGGAAACCAGACGCCAGGCACGATTAAACCGCCAGATTGTTAAGGATAAAGCGAAAGCTGAGCGTGCTGGTCGCATTAATGCCGAACGTTTGACCCGTGAGCGCAAAGAGCGCGGTTATGGTGGACTGACGACGGCAGGCGTTATTGCAGGTGGTTCCCTGATTGGCTCAATGGGTGTTGCTCGTGTTGGTCAGACCCTACAAGGGAGCCTCGAACGTTCACGCGATGTGAAAAAGCTGCAACAGTATGGAATCTCACAATTGGAGTTTACCGCACTTCAGGATCTGGCTATGAGCCGTGTCGGTTACTCACTGAGTGCTGACAAACTCGCTGACCTCAACAAGGACACGACTGAAAAGGCCGGGGAATTGCTGAATACCGGTTCCTTTAAACGCAACAAGAAAACAGGTCAGGTTAATTTCAGTGGCGGCGGTGAGTTTGCGGATATAGTGAACCTTACATTGCAATCCACCAACGGCAACCAAAAAGTAGCCCAGAAAGTGATCGGTGAACTGCAAAAGCTGAATTTTCCAACTTTCATTACATACTTGAAGCAGTTGCAGAAAACTTTTAAATGGACGGATAACCAGACCCGGCACCTGGCTGAAGCCGTAAACGATGGTTCTGTCTTCCTTGAGGTTTTCAACGATGAAGGCCAGGGCTTGATAAATCGTATGCAGAAACTTTCTGCTGAAGGTTGGACATTATCAGAAGCTCAGCAAGCCAACCTCGATAAGTTGGCAGCATTAGGAGCTGAGTACAACCGAGTGCAAACCAGCCTCGCAGATCATTTCTCTGCATCATTTGTCCAAGGTCTTGGAGAATACGCAGCTAATACGGATACACTCCGTCAGTCAATGACAGGATTAATCCCGATTGCTGACAACCTGGGCCAATCACTGGGTGAACTCACAACTAACGTTATCGCGTGGGCCTCGCAAATTGGCGGAGAACTCCAGAAAGGTGCGACATTACCGAGCGCTATCTATAACACCACCGTTGATGAAGGCAGCAATGCCGCAGCTCAGTGGATTAAGGATAGGACAGGTTTTGATCCTCGTGTCATCGGTCAGACCCTTAAACAGATTTACCCGTGGCTGGATAGTTCTGCACAGAACAATATCGGCAGTGGACAGGCCTGGACAAATCCGGGGTTAACCCGTGGGGTTGCTGGATTCAGTCAACCACAACTAACCTTTACTCCGCCTGAGCCATTCGGTTCTACGGGATGGAGGCCAGACAGCTCCAGGTTTAATCTGACTGGTGAGGCGACGGTTAAAGTCGAGGTTGAGCAGACTCTGAATGCTGGCGTTTTAGATGGTCTTATTGATACAAAGATCAACGATAACAACGTCAGACAGCAGAATATGATACTGGGTATAGCCGATTAATCATCATGGCGGCGAATCTGCCGCCCTTATATCAATTTTGTCATTAAATCAACAAATCACCGTTAAATTTGCCAAGTATTTGTTGCAAAAGAAATAGTTTAGTGATAAAATTATATACAAGGTGATATTAATGCCATAATATCATTTTTCCTTGATACTAAAGCGGTTTTGTCAGAACCGCTTTTATTATGCTCCTGTTGTTGTCCAGTTTAAGAGGTTGGAACAGCGGTGGCGGTGGCATAATAAAAGATTCGCCTCTAGCACCCGTGGACGGGTTTAAAACAAAGTTTTAAATCGCGCTGCGATGTCATAGAGCGTACTACATCCGGGGTTAACCCTCGGATTAGCCTTCCCGGCTCTCCTCCGGGCATCTCGCCAGATGTTAACTGGCATCGAGCGCACGGCGAAGATTTCAGAGGTCTCCCGCCGCTGTCGCTCCCTCCTTCCTAATCTCTCCATCAGAAAAATAATAAACGCTGTTTATTTCTCTACCACCGGGGCAGGCGCTCCTGCTTCCGGGTGTTTTTTCTGCGTGGAAAGCGAATAAAAGAATTCCGTCCAATGGGCGGTATTTTTTCAACTCAACCCGGCGAAAACGTCGGGAAATATAACTAAGAATATTTTTTAGGAGTAATGATGATTGTATCTACAGAGGAACGTTCATTCCGGGATGTCGTAATTTATCGTGACGACCCGGTATTCAGCCACAAGACTAAAACCTTTGCCGCACTAGCGGTGGACACGGTTCCTGGTACGCTGCTTACCTCAACTGGTGAGGCATACGCCAGCGGCAGTGATCTGCTAATCGCGCTGGATTCCCACAAGGCAGGCTCTAATATCCCTGTAATTGTTGTCGATCGTGGCTGTGTTCTGAACCGCGCCGGATTGATTGGCACCGATGCTACCGCCGTTGCGAATGCTATCTCCCAGATTGAGGCCGATGGCAAAAATCGTGTCTCTATTTCTGAATAATAACGATAAGGAAATCAAAATATGACAATTTCTACCTCTGGCTTCAAAGTCAACTATTTCACTGGTGCGTATAAAGAACGATTCGGGGATAATTTCCTGCTTCAGGCGCTGGATATCTTCAAAGATAAAACTTCCCCATTACCTAAGCTGGAGATCGACGAGCTTCATGAAAATATGCAGGCCGTTTCTTCTAGTGTTAACCGATATTCAACGGAAGTTGATTCGACAGAACGCCCACTTGGGAAAAACCGCTTGATAGAAATTCCCCATTTTGTGACGGTTGGACACGTAAGCGCCGCAGATTTTCAATCACGCCGTCGCATTTCAACCCAGCGTCAGACCCTACGTGATGAATTAATCTCTGATGAAGGTATTCGTCAGTACCTGAAATTCCGGGCTACTAAAGAAGAATACCTCGCTCGTGCGCTATTTGCCGGACGGGTTCTATCACCGTATACCCAAGATCGGCCTGTGCTGGATTTTGAAGAGGAGTTCGGCCAGACTGTAGCAACGGCTTCCGTTGACGCTACCAGAACTGGTAACGGCCCGTTAGAGGATCTGGATACCGCTGCAAACGCGATGCGTTTTGCTCTGGGTGGATGGCTTAGTTCCATGCGTGGTGTGGTTGTTCTGTGTTCCCCAGAGGCATATAAGGCGATCAAGTTCCATCCGGCTATGCTGACTCTGATTAATCATGGTGTGCTGCCGGATAGCAATCTGTTTAACGCAACTGTGAAGCAGAGCCTTCCAGCATTCCAGGCGATGACAATTGACGGTCTTACCTTTGTTAACACTGGTCTACTGTATCGCGAATTCATTCCGGCGGGGACTGCCTTTATGGTTCCGGTTTTTGGTGCAAATAATATTGTTGGGAGTGATCTGCAACCGTTCGAAATTTACCACGGGCCAGCATCACGAGATGCGCGTTTAGCGGCAGAGGAAGCAGAGAGCCAATTCTTCCAGTATTCATGGGAGGACCACCTTCACAACACCACGATCCAGTCAGAATATGGCCTGCTGCCGATTTGTTATAACCAATCGATGATTACCCGTCTGACTGTGAAAACCACAGAGGCATAACAGACAGTTAGTTTTAGCGGGGGCGATTTGCTCCCCGCCGAGTTTGTAGATAAAGAGGGGATAAAATGAGAATTACAATTTCGGGTGTTGGTGGCGTGCCTTTGGTTGTCTCTCACGTTAAAACGCTGGGTGATAATGATCTGATAAATATCAGCGGCCTTTGTAGAGCGCTTGGCAACATTCCGCGTTCTTCCTTCATGGAAAAAGTTGCTAGTATGGGCTTGGAGGCAGCAATTAAGCACTACCTCAACGAGAAACGAAAGAAAATGATTAACTAACCGGACGGGAAACCGCCCGGTTTTTTTATGTCTGTGGCTTGCTCTCACCCTGGCCCATGACCACCGCCAAACCCACCACCGCTTCCTAAATCCTAGGGTGTCAGTGATAACCTTCACATTTTCTACATTTTGTAGCTCACTAACTCAACATATCTTGATAGCTCGACTGGTGATGCCGCATTTTTTGAGTACGTTTTAAAGGTCTCTGTCTTCCCGCGCTCATGACCCAAAATTAAAGCAATTCTATCTTCTGGAACCTGGTTCCGATCAAGCTGTTGGGCCACCTCATGGCGCAGGCTGTGGAACACCTTTCGTTCTGTTCCAACCTCACCCAATGCCTGCCGTTTAGCCCGTGTAAAACGCTGTGTATGCCACGTAGAGCGCTTGCCGTCTGCACGGTCAATGATTGACGCGCGATAGAAAAGGAAGCCGTTATGTGGCTTCTGGAGAAAGGACTCCACCAGATCGATAATGCGACTGTGAACAGGGATGATACGTGCCGCCGATTTGGTTTTGCCTTCTGTCACTTCGAAGCAAAGGATGCCCTCAATCCTGCGGATGTTCCCAACCTGCAAAGAGCAAATCTCGTTCAGCCTCATGCCGCTGTACATCCCGATAAGAGTTACAGCCTTCATCTCTTCGTCACCTTCCATCGCCGCGAAGACTTTCGCTAACTCAGCATGAGTAAAAACTTCGTAGCTGACCTTGCTGCTTTTCGCCTCCAACCCATGACCACGCCAGGGGTTATCCTGTGGTGCGTCGTGATATCGATTGCGGGCTAAATCCCAGATCTGAGCCAGAGCGCTGATATAGTTTTGAATTGTTTGGGGCGCTTTCTCGCTTTTCAGCTTATCCAACCATCCAGTAACTATGGTTCGGTTGATATCTTTCAAAGGAATATCGCGCTTGCGAAGGTGGGACAATAAGACCTCGACGGCCTTGTTCGTCTTTGACAGGGTAGTCAGTTTACGTTTCTCGCTAAATTGCAGAATGTACTGATCCCGCATTTTCAGAAGAGAAGGGCAAGACTGGACTTGTCCGGGGAAGTTAAAATGTGTTGATTGTGGCAAATCTGCCGCTGGCGTCTCCTTAGCGTATTTTCTAATGCCGCGAATTTCATCAAGGATCTGCTCAATCCGGGAGCCTGGGCGCTCCGGTCTGAGTTGGTCGCGCAGCTTGTACCATTCTAGCGCTACGGCATCCCGAAATAACCGTGCCTGGCGAATGTCACGAGTCCCCGTTGACTTCATGAAGTACATTTTACCCCCGAAGTATGCCGACATGTAAGCAGGTACGGTTATTCGCACCATGTACACGCCACACGGATCGAGAAGAAGATAACGATCGCGTTTGTCCTTCGGTTTTACTTCTCGTTTTGCCCTCTTGTTCTTCATGTAAACCCCTGCTATTTTGCTGGGGCAATCTGTTGGCGAAATCGGGCCGTAGCACCTCCGGTGCGCTGCAAGTTATTGATCAAAATCAATGGCTTGCGAGACGCAGTTGATTCAAAATCAACCGTAGAAATACGTGCCGGTTCGAGTCCGGCCTTCGGCACCATCGGAACATCAATAGACGTCAACGGACGTCTTTTTTTGTGCCTGAAATCCAGTATCCGCAAGGCTTTCCTCGCTTTTTCACTCAACCTAAATCAACCTGATTCAATCTACATCAACTTACTGATGCGGGTACAACTGCGGGTATATCCCGGTTCGATAATGTTTGTACCCACACAGAACCCTTGAAAGGATACTCATCATGGCTCTGAGTGATGTGAAGGTTCGTTCGGCAAAGCCTGAAGCAAAAGCATATAAACTTACTGACGGCGACGGTATGGTTTTGCTGGTTCACCCTAACGGTTCCAAATATTGGCGGCTACGTTGTCGCTTTGGCGGCAAAGAGAAGATGCTGGCGCTGGGGAAATACCCTGAAGTGTCGTTGGCGGATGCCCGGGCACGCCGGGATGAAGCCCGTAAGCTGTTAGCTAATGGCGTCGATCCCAGTGAGAACAAGAAAGCCGTTAAGGTAGAGCAGGAGCAAGAAGCGACAACGTTTGAAGTGGTTGCCAGAGACTGGCATGCCAGCAATCAGAAATGGTCTGCATCGCATAGTGCTCGTGTATTGAAAAGCCTCGAAGACAATCTCTTTGCTGTCATCGGTAAGCGGAACATTGCGGAACTGAAGACGCGGGATCTTCTTGTACCCATCAAAGCGGTGGAATCATCCGGACGACTCGAAGTTGCGGCTCGTTTGCAACAGCGGACTACCGCGATTATGCGGTTTGCTGTGCAGAGTGGTTTAATCGACTACAACCCCGCGCAAGAGATTGCTGGTGCGGTTGCTACGGCGAAAAGAAAGCATCGTGCGGCTCTGGAGCTTAACCGTATACCCGAATTACTTCATCGCATTGATCACTATTCTGGCAGGCCGTTAACCCGACTGGCGGTTGAACTCACTTTGTTGGTTTTCATCCGTTCAAGCGAGCTGCGTTTTGCCCGCTGGTCAGAAGTAGATTTTGAAACAGCCATGTGGACCATTCCGGGCGAGCGTGAACCGCTGGAAGGTGTTAAACATTCTCAGCGTGGTTCAAAGATGCGGACTCCCCATCTTGTTCCTTTGTCGCGGCAAGCTCTAGCTATTTTGGAAAAGATCAAAAGCATGAATGGGAATCGAGAGCTGATTTTTGTAGGCGATCACGATCCTCGTAAGCCGATGAGTGAGAACACGGTGAACAAGGCCCTCAGACTAATGGGTTACGATACTAAGAAAGAGGTTTGCGGACATGGCTTCAGGGCTATGGCATGTAGTTCTTTAATGGAGTCACGATTGTGGTCGAAGGATTCAGTAGAGAGGCAGATGAGTCACCAAGAGCGTAACTCAGTACGTGCAGCTTATATTCATAAGGCCGAGCACTTGGATGAACGGAGACTGATGCTGCAGTGGTGGGCTGACTATCTTGATGCGAATCGGGAGAAGGGGGTAAGCCCGTTCGATTTTAGGAAGGGTAACAATAATATATTATTATAACAGTATTAGTTGTATTGGAATTATGTTTGGGCGGTGTGACTCACCGCCTTTATTTTATCGAAAAGGAAGCTATTATTGATGTTCTTAAGTTGGTAAGCTTTACACCTTAATTTGTCTTTTAAATAATCAATAGATCTTATTTGGATGGTGTGAGTAGTTAGTCCGGTAGAACGAAATATAGTAAACTTAAAAATACACCAATACTAAAAACATGACGAAAAAGAAAGTGTCTTATTAATTCGTCAAGATATGTCCCACCCCATGATTCATTTCCCCAGCCTAATTGAAATAATTTAGATCATGATATTAAAATAATGCCTAATGCGCTGGTGATATTTTTCCATGACAGATGTGATGGTATGTTTAATACTCCCATATAAAAGCCGATACCAGCTATTAAGGTCATTATAATTAAAATATAGAATGTTGTCTTGAGTAACAAATTTCTTAATTCTTTTAATCTTTTGGGATGAGAATGAATATGATATTTTGGATCGAGGCTGTAATCTCCTCGATTGAGTTTCCGTTTATACTCTTCTTTCTCAAGCTCAAATGCCATTGAATTTTCGGCAGCGATTAATACAAATCGTTCTGTGCTATTGATTAGATACCACATGCCTTTAAGGAGGTTCTGTTTTTTAGGGAAATATATTTCTGCACTCATTTATTTCTCTTTGCTTATGCGAAACCATCCTTTGATAGTCACACCTTATCTAAGGATGGTTCTTGTTATGTTTCTGAAAGTGGCTATTATACAGATAAACTATTTGTCATCATAAAATCAGCCATTAAACCAGAAACTGATCGGCTTAATTCAATTTCATTATGGGGGACAAGAGCATACTGCCACAATTTACCTTTAAGTTTACCTGCGTTTTGATTTGCAAACTCACACCACCGTATAGCCGCTCGTGTTTTGGCCTGAACTTCCGGTGTGTCGATTTCTGTCGCTTTTTTAGGCTCGATTAGGCAATAGCCATTGTCCATTTCGACAACAAAATCAGGTTCATAGTTTTTACCATTAGCATATTCGATACGAAACTGGCCTGGGCGGGGTTTCATCCAACGAATCACTGAAGGGTCATTCTCCAGTATTTGTGCGAGGCGAAGCTCCCCATCTACAGAGTCAAATTTCTGATAAGGGTAACAGCATTTAGTAAAGCCAGTGAAAATCATCTGGCGGATTTTATTTTTATCACCTGCGGGTATTGCAATGCGGAAGTCCCTTGGTTTTTCATTACCGGCAAAATTAAACGTGGCTGGATGTATTACATCAAAACCCTGTGTTACACGTCCGGTATAGCCCGTTGGAGTTGTCCACATGTTTTGTTTGATTTGTGCCCATATAAATTCTGCCAATCGCCGACCAGCATTTTTCAGAACTGATTCTGCTTCTTCCTGCGTTTGATAACTACACAAGTGGCTCACCATCTGTCCTGCCAATTTATAGAGCATATCGGCATGTTCGTCATAATCAATTTCATCGTGGTCGAGCAGATAACGAATGAGATAATTTTCAAGTCGTTCTTCCTCTTCTCCCCCTCCCTGCCAACTGATTGTCCGTTGTTCGTTATTCTCGAGATGTGTGAGTAAAATTTCTTTACTACCGGGTTTGAGCGCAATGCTATCCAATCCGGAAAGGTCGAAATCATTAAATCCGTAATTGACTTCGCGTTCTGGCAAAACTACGATTCTTGGAATATCAATAGTATATTCCATCAGTTTTTCGGTGATCGTCCCGACCAGCTCCTGAACTTCCGTATCCTCTATTGAAAGGAAACTTGGCTGTTCAACTTGCTCTTCAATCATTGCCGTCAAATCGAGTTGATCCGAAGACGATGAGATTTGATGTTGAGTCACTTCCCATTCACGCAAGGCTTGTTGTACTCGTCGAGTTACGTTTGCTTTCACCTCTGGCGTGCTGAGTTGCTGACTGCTGGTTAATCGTTTAGCTTCTTCTGACACCACTTTAAACGTGAGTTCTGCGACTTTACGTTCTGTTTCCGTAGTGAGTACCGGTTTTGATATGGAGTTTGTCTGATATATCGCTTGAGGTTCACAAGCCTGCAACCCATTATTATCAATGATTTGATTCCCCAACAGGAATTCAGCCATTGATGGTACGATAATTTGCTGAGGTTTTACTTCTGGAATACCGTTTTCATCATCATCCAGCCCGATATACAGAACTTTCTTGATAATCGAGTCATTATTATTGGCACGATCGATAATCTCCTGAAAACGATCGTGAGCGATGATCGTTAGGCGGTCGACGGCCTCGACGCCGGTTCTTTTGCCATAGGGGAGACGCAATCCTCGGCCTATAGTCTGCTCTGTAAGAATTTCGGATGCAGAAGCACGTAATGGAACGATGGTGTAAAGATTGGTAACGTCCCAACCCTCTTTTAACTTATTGACATGAATAACGATTTCAGTGTCCTTGTCATGCTCAACGGCCAAAAGCCGCTGCATAGTTTCTTCTGATTCTTCACCCGTTTGGTTTGAGTGAACGGTGATTACTTTGCCTTTGTAAGCGCCATTGAAGAAGTCGTCGTGTTCAATGCGTACTTTTAACCTGTCTGCATGATCGGTGTCCTGAGCAACGACAAGCATAAAAGGTTTAACCAGTTTATTGCCTGAGTTGTTAGCAAAGCTGGTTAGTTCCGTTTTCACGTATTCATGATGGTGGATACCGTCTTCCAGCTTTATTTTTTCCAGCTGCTCTTCAGAGTAGTTGGTGGCACGAAAGTCTTTGCGCGTGGCAACTGCTGGAATTTTAACGTATCCGTCTTTTAATGCACGCGAAAGAGGATAGTGATAAATAATATTTTTAAAATTACGTGGATTTGCGCCCACGGTTTTCGGCGTGGCAGTTAATTCAATACCCAATACTGGATTCAGATCGTTAAGCGCTTGTGCACCCGCGCTGGCATAGTAACGGTGTGCTTCATCCATTAAAATAACTAAATCGGGCAGGTTTGACAGATAGCTGAAATAAGATTCTCCGACGTATTCCTGAATACGTCGGATTTTAGCAACTTTAGACTTAGCCGCCCCTTTGGCGTTATCCAGAGCGTTGATTTTAGAAATATTGAAGATATTAATGTGCGGGGCGGTTTCGCTGCCAAAAAGATCACCCGTTTTACTTTCGGCAATCGCATAATCCAGACGAACGCCCCGTCCTTCTTGATAGTCATCACCAGTAATTAGAACCGGCGGTGTTTGTGCCAGTTCAGGAATGCCCTGAAAAACATACTTTGGCGATCCGGGTAAAAAATCCATCTTGAGTTTTTCATAGATGGTTAAGTTTGGAGCTAGTACGAAGAAGTGACGACTACGCCCGGTTAAATATAACCAGGCAATCATCGCTCCCATTAAGCGAGTTTTACCTACACCCGTAGCCAGTGCAAAGCATAGTGAGGGGAAGGCACGTTCAAATCCTTTCACTGTGGGATACTGTCGACGTAGCAATTCAATCCATCGATTAAGATCGGGATCTTTACTGAGACCGAACTGCTCGAGTACGTCGCATAAGATCCGCAATGATTCATCCTGAGGATCGCGCAGTGACAGTCGTGCACTAATCCGATTGGCAATTTTTATGGAGTTGCTTTGGCTCATAATAGTTCTTCGCCTTCAGTATCTTCGTCGTATTTAATATCGTCAGGTTGTTCTGCATCAGGGAGTACATTTAGCGTAAAGCTATAGTCGTCATGATCCCATTCGCATTTACTCAGAATGGCACGAGGAATTTTGACCAATGTCAGGTTAGGAAATTCTGCCCCTTCTGTCATAAAGGCTTTGCAGCAGATCAACAATGTACGTTCAGTTCCCACCTCTTCACTTAGAACTTTGAGCTGTTCATAACCCAAAGAGCCAGTAGTGACATAGATGTAGTCTGTTTCAGTGCTGTAACCGTGGTTCCAATATTGATCCTGACTTGGTGCATATGTGAAATTCATATGTTTACACATGGCTTCGGCCAGCATCTCAGGATTATATTCTTTATTGATTATCCAATTTCCCCAATTATCTCTTTTCAAAAGGGAAGGTGCCAAGTGTAAATGGCGGAATCCTCCGCCATGAGGTTCAATCGCGGCTGCTTTATGTCCTTTTATAACTGCTTGCAAACGAGGAATTATAACTGAGTCGACAGTTTCCTTTTTTAACTCAATTAAAATAAATTTTCTGTTTGTGCCTTTATTTTTATTTAATTGTAAAACGGCATGGCCTGTGGTACCACTTCCCGCGAACGAATCTAATATAATGTCATTATCATCTGTGAATGCTTCTATTAAATAAGAAACCAAATTCACAGGTTTAGGATAGGTGAACTTGACCCCAATTTTAGAAAGCATAAGTCGCATTTGATTTGTCGTTCCAAATCCTCTAAGAACAGATACGAAATGCCCCTTTCGCTGTTCACGGCGCTTAACTGCTTCGATTGCACCAGTTCTTGTGATTTCAAAAATAGTCTCTTGCTTTTTAGAATCTAAAACAGCCTCAAAATTGTTATTAATAAATGATTCTAATATGGATTTCGAGCTCCAACCAGTTGTTGCGGTGACGGAATTTTTGAGTTTACCATTCTCAATAACTAGATCGGTATCATAAGACGGATATTGGACGTCTGACTTAGATATATGTCCCTCTTGGAAAGAACAGGGAAAACCTGCAGGCAATAAAACTGACTTTGGCGGATTTTTAGGCCCATTTTTTACAATGGTATTCCTTATTTCCGCATTAAATAATTTGCTGGACTCAGGTAGGTTGGGATCGAACACCGCAGGGTCATCTATTCTCCCAGTTTTCGAGTAAACTAAAATATACTCATGGTAGTTTATTATTTTGGCTTGGTTATCGGTATTCCCCTCGTAGTTCCAAACAAGGTTTGCAATGAATTTGTCTCGACCAAAAACATCATCACATAACACTTTTAAATAATGAAGTTCGTCATCATTAATACTAATGAGTAAAACTCCATTGTTTGTACTCATGAGTCTCCAAATTATTTCTAATCTGTCTCTCATCATACTAAGCCACATTGAATGCTCAAGACCATCATCATAGCTTTCAAATGCAGTGCCAGTATTATACGGAGGATCAATATACACGCATTTTATCTTTCCAGAGTAGTCATGCTCCAATGCTTTCAAGGCTAGCAGATTATCGCCATGAATCAGTAAGTTCTCACTATTCGCCTCGCCATAAGACAATGCTTTATCTTCTAGCAAAATACGTGGTTCAAGTCGAGGGTGCTTGTGCTTACCGATCCAGTTAAGTTCTAATTTTTGCTTCGTTGACATAATCTATTTTTATCCAATACGTGCTCGCGCGCGTTCCTGTTCACGGATCTGCGCCTGAATTTGTGTATAAAGCTGGGCCTGTTCGTTATCACGATCGGTCGCGGTCACTACCAGTGCGTAAGGCTCCTGCTCGCTGCTGAATGCTTCGCCCCAATCTCTATCCTGACGGGTTACAACGATAAACCATTTTTCATTCGGGTTACGCTGACGGAAAGTCCATACTGATGATTGTACCGTACCGCGTTCCCGCTGTTGAGCAGATACAACCCGGTTAGTTTGGGCGTCATCGGAGCGGGTTTCCGTTTCACTCTGTGTTTGGTGATTAAAACTGGCCTGCACTTCATCCAGCGAGCGGCCTTTAACCAGCCGGAAACTAATCCGCGTGGCGGTATAATCCATCCGGGTTGTACGCACAGCAGGTGAGTAAGCCAGCGTGACGCGAATTTCACGGGTTGATCGCTGCGATCTTAAAAAAGAAGCCGGGAAGGGTAGTTCAAAAAACTGATGGGCGTTATTTTCTATCTGCTCTTCACATCGCATGACCACCACATATTCTGAAGATCGGTATAAAGCATCTTCATCGATGATGCCGTAACCCGTTACCTCACGTTCTATCTCGCGGTTTCTCGTGGTAGGTGCGTTTTTATAACTTTCTCGCATCGCCCGCGGGAAAGCCTGCGTCATCGCCTGAGGGACAGATGCATGATTAACCAGCATTGCCCGTAACATACTGGCGGACATATCCGGGTATTCATTTAACAGGCGTCCTGCTAGATGCGTAATATAAGGTGCGGCGAAGCTGGTACCGCTGAGCTCCTTGAACAGGGTAGCGCCCTGAAACTGGTGATGGCAACTTAATACGCCCAAACCACGCATATGCGCCTGCCATTGCCCTTGCCGCACATTGGAAGCGACACTGCCACCGTGTGCCATAACGTCGGGTTTAAACGCCCCTTTTATTGATGGACCATGTCGGGTAAAAGGTGAAGGTTGATTTTCTGTTGCCGGACAGAGATGCTGAATATCCTCAGGCCTTCGTTGTGCATCGTGCGTTGCGTTATGCCTGGCGATGCTGCCCACTGTCAGTACATTGAGTGCAGGAGCTGGATCGATGATAACGCTTGCCTCATGCAACAGATAATCTGGATACTCATCCCGCCAGCTGCTTTGCGGTACCGGAGGCTCGTCATTACCAGCGAAGTTTCCTGCAGAAACGACAAAGAGTACATTGTACTGCCTTGACAACGTATCTAATAAATATGCTATACCGCGGATATGTTTGCCGTCGTAGGGTGCATTAGCGTTTCCCAATGACAGGTTGAAAATGCGGCAGCCGAGATCGGTAAAATATGCAACAGCGGTTGCAAGCGTAGCTTCAATAGTTTCGGCATTGAATTCAGCCTGCTCGTTCAGTACTTTTCCATTATACAGCCATAGTTGAGGCTGCCAGAAATTGCTCTGGTTACAAGCCTCAACATCACCATACAGCGCAATACTGGCAACGGCAGTGCCATGCCCCTGTTCATCAAACGCATCCTGATCGGGAATAAAGCTGGCGCTTTCAGCAATGGCAGTGCTTAACAAAGGATGGTTGGTATTAATACCACTATCCAGAATACATATCCTGGTCGCATTTTCCGCTGGCGAGCTTAGGCGAGCCGGAAGAGTATTGATGTCCCGGTTAATTTGTTGATAGCTAATGCCACTAGACGGTGGCAAATCAATAAACCTAACGTCCCGATGAGCTAACAGGTGTTCCGCTTGCGCGAGTGAAACCTCGACCCGGTACATCAACAGGCTGTCCAGATTGACTTTATCCTGCCTGGAAATATCCTGCTCCTGTAACCAGTGCTCAAAACGTGTATACAGATCGATACGTTTGGGATGATGCGCAACTTCGATAGGCCAGAGCTCCACATCCAGTTTAAAGCGTTCCGCTACAGGAAAACCATAACGCCGAAGAGCCCAACTTTTGCGATCTTCCGCCGACCAGCCCTCAATACCGTCAAGCGCCTCCAGGATCTGTTTGTAGGTTAGTTCTGTATTACCTAGACCGAGGGATGACAGATGTTCTGCAAATGTAGCCAGCCCTTGCTCGTCACTAAAGACTACGCATACTTGTTTATTTTCCTGACTGACAAACTCTACGCCATGATGTATCAATGCCGAAAAATTCATCGTGCCGCTGTAGTTCAGTTTGAGTATATATCGACCATCATCGGCGCTGCCTGGTACCTGCGTCAGCATCGGGCGCAGAGTCTGGAGCTGGTTCAATAACATTTGCCCGTGCTGACGTAAATCGCCTCTGCGAATACGAGGCATATTGACTCTGCGGGTCCGTCGATCGTTCTGAAGAGGGGCTTTGAAAATATTTAGATGCTGATAATTCGCCGTCATGGCAGTCCCTTATCGGTGAGTTCTGGCGTTCTCTCGCTGCATCGCGTTTTTTAAATCTTTCAGCGTCAGGAATTCCTGATGACGCAGGATCATGTGCTTGGTGGCCCGGCGAACAATGCGTTCGATATCTGCACCACTTTTACCATGAAGCAAGGATAACAACTCATTATCGTCGAGTTCAAATTGGCGGCGAATGCCACGTAGCTTTAACGCCAGCAACTCGCGTAACTGCGTCTGATCTGGCAGAGGAAACTCAATCACTTCATCGAAACGACGCCAAATGGCGCTGTCCAAAATATGTTCATGGTTGGTGGCCGCCAGAATTAGACTTTTGCCCTGATAAGCATCCATCATTTGCAGCACAGCATTGACGACCCGGCGTAATTCGCCGTGTTCTCCGCTGTCGCCGCGTTCTTTACCTATCGCATCAAATTCATCGAACAAGACCACCAGCGGATGTAGGGCAATAAAATCAAAAATTTTACGCAGATTGGCGGCTGTTTCACCCAGAAATGAGGATACCAGTACATCAAGGCGGACAATTGCCAGCGGCATGTCCAGCTCGAAGGCAATGACCTCCGCCGCCAGTGTTTTACCGCAGCCTGGTGGCCCGAAAAACATGATCTTACTGGCTGCTTTCATCCCATAGCTATGCAATATATCGTTACGCCGGTGCTCTTCAAGGAGCTCATCAATCATTGTAGCGCTGGTAGCTGGAAGGATCATTTCATCGAGGCTGCGCTGCGGTTGCCGTAGGTCCAAAAGAGGCAACCCCCTTTCTTTATCTAGCGGTGCCGGAGGCAACGTAGGTGAACGCGAAGCCTGAACAATGTGATCGCCATAAAGAATATGCTCCAGATCGTTAGCCAGAAGATGGTGCTGTTTCTGACGTTCCTCATCAATAATGGCTTCTGAAACGCGACGGAACGTAGCAGTGTCGCCCATCGCGCCCGCTTTTATCAGCTGTCTTAATACTTTACCGTTAGCCATTATTGACTCCTGAAACAACAACACTTCATGCGGAAGGTGAATTCAATGTCCAGCTCACCGCAAATAATTGGCTGGACGTTATCTCTGTCGCCAGCTTTTGTTCAACCTCTTCCAGCAGGCGGTCTTCTTCCTGCTCAATTTTTTTCTTTTCATCATGATACTGCAACATGATGTTGTCCCGCTCGCGTTCTAGTGCCTTTAACGAGCGTTTAGCTTCCATCTTCTCCTTCAGCGAAGGAAGTTGACGGGCGGTTTTACGCGCATCTTTAATTTCTGCATCTAACTGTTTTATACGTAAGTCCAGCGCGATACGCCGATCTTCTGACCAGCGTTCAAGTTTCTCTACTTCTTCATTGTAATAAAGTTCGTTATCGCGTTCGACCTGTTGGATAAAAGAATTCTGCAAAACCTCACATTGTGTCGTTAACGCAGGCAGCAACGATTGTTCTTCAATAGATGTTATCTCTGATAACGGTAAACGAAGCAGACGGGATACGGTTTCCTCCGCCATTACTTCCCCATTTTCCGTGACGGCGGCGGTCAATAGTTTCTCTCGTTGTTGCTCCTGATTTCCGATACTGACTTTTGCCAGCAACAATTGTCCCGATTTACCGCAGAACAGTTTTACATCGGCCAGTTGTCCGCTTCTAGGTTGATAGATGAAATGGAGCTTCTGGCGAACTTGCGATGTGGGAAGGTTTGCTCCCTCGTACAGAGCAACATCAATCAGTTGCTTTCCATATCCTTGACTGGGCCGGAAGAATTCAGCATCTTTTTCATCTGCTATGGGCCAGTTGACGTCAAAATACTTTCCACTTGAACGAAAACCCGTCTCAGATCGTTGAAAATCGCTATCGTCGCCCAGAAACATTTCCGCCAGCAATAACAGGGTTTCTTGGTAATCGTTTAACTGCGCGAGGGTGGTTGTACGTCTGGTTTTCAGATTGCGGACCACATCAATATCAAAATGCTCGAATAATGAACGACGGGTTTCATTCTCCCGATTTTCCAGTTGATCTTTAAGTTCATCCTGAAGCTGATTAAATTCCTGTTCTATTTGCTCATCGGAACGGCAGTGCTGGTATATCTCATGAATACGCCGTTCAATATCGACGCCTGATTCGATCGACCCCAGAATGTCATCGGATGCGCCAAATACTCCTTCGAAAAGCTGGAACTTCTGGCTCAGCAATTCAAACACACGTTGATCGGCCCGGTTGCCTTTATTAATAAAATTAACCACCACGACATCGTGTTTTTGTCCGTAGCGGTGAATACGCCCGATACGTTGCTCAACCCGCTGCGGATTCCACGGTAAATCATAATTGATTAGTAGTGAACAAAACTGGAGGTTGATACCTTCTGCACCAGCTTCAGTACAAATCATTAGCGTGCCTTCATCTCTGAATTTTTCAACCAGCGCTGCCTTCATATCCGCCGTCCGCGAACCGGAAATCCGGCCAGAGTTCTGATGTTTCTCCAGCCAGTCGTTGTAAATCTTCTTTGATGCCGCATCGCTATTGCTACCGTTGAGCAGAACTACTTCTCCTTTGTAGCCACTATCTGACAACAGTTGCGCCAGCCAGGTTTGGGTACGTACGGACTCAGTAAAAATGACCGCCTTACGTAATCCGCCCAGTTCAGCCGTAAAGGTAAAGGCTCTATCGAGAACGCGTAACAGTGCTTCAGCCTTCGCGTTTTTGGTAATAGATGCAGCTAAAGCCTTATAATTTTTTAACTGGTCAATTTCGGCCTGTAGTGCCTGAGGATCGATGGTGTCTTCGTCATCAATGCCTTCTTCATCGCTGTAATCATCGTAATTTTCATAATCCGTCAGCGCCTCCAGCACCGGCATTTTATTTTCAAGACGGTGGATCATCGTTTCCAGCGTTCCCTGGATCGCCGTAGAAGATGAGGCCAGAATTTTACGAATGACTAGCGTCACCAAGTGACGCGCGCCGCTTTTGATTGCCAGAAGATCGTCCCGCTGCAAATAAGAGGAAACCTGTTTATAGAGTGCTTCTTCGTCTTCAGTCGGACGAAAGTCTTCGGTTATTGAATGACGTCGGGTAAAACTGATCCCGCCTTCCTGTTGAACCTGCCGGCGAAGCGTGCGGTTGCAGATTTTATTCAGACGAACTCTTAATAATGCCAGTTCTGCATCGTCAATATTCTGTCGGGAATAACGGGCTTTGAACGAAGCTAGGTCGCCGAAGAAATGAGGGTCAATCACGGAAACCAGACCGTAAAGCTCAAGAATGCTGTTTTGTAGCGGCGTGGCGGAAAGCAGTATTTTCTTCCTACCGGACAGTGCACCACTGATTTTTTTGGCTGTTTTAGCTCCATCGCTTTTGTAGATATTACGCAGTTTATGCGCTTCATCCATGACGACTAGATCCCATGGGATACGCGCCAGGTCATGCTCTTTACGGGAGGCAAATTCGTATGAGCAAATACATATTGCTGGCTCTCCGGTTGCGTTTTCAATATCAAAAGGATTGGCACATCCATCTTTGACCATTTGATTGAAACTTCTTGCTTCGATAATGCGCGAAGGTAGTGAAAACTTCTCTTCAAGTTCCTGGCTCCACTGCTTACGCAGTGTTGCCGGAGCAATAAGTAATAATCTCCGGCGTCGTTCTGCCCATTTCTGCGCCAAAATCAGGCTGGCCTCAATGGTTTTCCCTAGTCCCACCTCATCGGCTAGAATAACGCCATTAGACAGAGGAGATGCTAGTGCAAACATCGCAGCTTCTACCTGATGGGGGTTCATATCAACCCGCGCGCTGGCGATGGTCTGTGTAAGTGAGTCTTCGGCTTTGCCGCTTAACGTTAACCACTGTGCCAGATAGTGACGCTGATGATTTGAATACATTTTTATACCATTCAGATAGGGCGGGATGAAGATAGGTATTTTATTTTACTTTCATGAGCACAAGAGTTCTAGCCATTGTGGACTGACCCCCCATGCCTGTAGACAAATTCTGTCCTCACGACGAGGCCTGTTCGAAGGCCTCCGGACTGACGCCGCCGAGGTGACTGTGGCGCCGGGCCCGGTTGTAGAACACTTCAATGTAATCGAAGATATCCGCCCGGGCCAGCTCCCGGGTTTTGTATATTCTCTTCCTGATGCGTTCTTTTTTCAGTGAACTGAAGAACGATTCGGCCACCGCATTATCCCAGCAGTTGCCACGCCGGCTCATGCTCGGTGCCAGGTTATTGGCCCGGCAGAAGCACTGCCAGTCGTCACTGCCGTACTGACTACCTTGATCGCTATGTACGATGACCTCGCCGTCCGGTTTTCGGCGCCAGACCGCCATCATCAGCGCGTCGAGCGCCAGTTCGGGCGAGTGAGTGGGTTTCATCGACCAGCCGACCACATTACGGGCAAAGAGATCGATAACCACCGCCAGATACAGCCAGCCCTGCTAGGTGCGGATATAAGTAATATCGGTGACCCAGACCTGGTTGGCCCGGAGAACGGTGAACTGTCGCTACACACGATTAGGAGCAACGACTGAAGGCCTGCCAGCGATACGACGTGGCGCTTTATAGCCGCGCACGGCTTTAATCCGGTTCAGTTGCATGATCCGACCCACCCGGTTTTTACCGCAGGTTTCCCCGATTTCGTTCAGATCGCCATGAACCCGTCTGTAACCGTATACGCCTCCGCTCAGGGAATATGAGTCGCGGATAAGCATCAGCAGGCGCTGGTTATCTTTATCACGCGCCGAGACAGGGTTATGCCGCCACGCATAGAACCCGGCCCGGGCGACATTCAGTACCCGACACATCGTCATCACACCCCATACAGTGCGGTGCTCATTGATAAAGCGGTACTTCAGTCGGGCTCCCTTGCAAAGTACCGCGCGGCCTTTTTCAGGATATCCCGTTCTTCTTCGGTGCGTTTTAGCTGCGCCCGGAGTTTCAGGATCTCGCTTTTAGCTTCCAGTAAATCCCGGGCATGCTGCTCGTTGTTATCAGGTTTGATAGCCCGTAGCCACTTGTAGAGGCTGTGTGCTGAAACGCCCAGACGGTCAGGTACTTCGGCGACGGAATAACCGCGTTCCGTTATCTGACGGACGGCTTCTTCCTTAAATTCAGGTGTAAATCGTGGTGTGCCCATACGCTCCTCCTATGCTCAAACTATAGGGCAGGATCGTCTATCGGGGCGGGGTCAGTCCAGCTCCTATTTTTGTGCTTTCTTCATTAAGCCTTTCAATGCCTCAATACTGAGTGAAGGTTTTTGTCTGTGGATCATGGCATGGCAATTGGGGCAGACAGGACGAAGGTCTTTTACGGGATCTAGTTTGTAACGCTCTCCAATATCAGACAGCGGTGTAATATGGTGGACATGAATATAATCCTTCCCGGTTTCACCATACGTTTCCTCAAAATCCATATTGCACACGCTGCACTGGCAGCCGTAATGATCTATGCATTTGTCTCTTGCCGTTTTACTACGTTCGTATTTGTTAACTTTGATTTGCTTAACGGCACCTTCGTAAAAGGTTTCCGGAACATCATCTGGATAATCGATATTCACGCGGGTGGAAAGCGATTCTGCTTTTTTGATGCCATCTGGCGTGAGCTTCCAGATACCAAGGCCTGACTCTTTTGCATTATGGAGGTACTTGTAGTCAACAAGCTTTTTCCTCGCCCATTGGACCATGTTGTTCCATTGAGGGCGATTAGTATCATCAGGGAGTAATATCGTCATTTCAGTATCGGTAAGGCCAAATATTTTTCCTAGCGGCTTATAGCATGAAGATGAGCTAACCTCACCACCGCGATTGTAGATCTCTAAAAGCAAAGGTATTTCTATCTCTTTGTAACTTGGAAAAGGCATATATCACCAATTATTTGTAGCAATTTCTATTGCTATGTTCTGAAAACTTCTCGTTTATGCCATTCAATATAACTTTCTTTCGGATAACAGTCCTTCCCCTGAGGTAATCCAATTTGCTTACCATCAAAATCCCAGAACAGCCTGCCAACGATGCCCCCGCCGTTCACCGCCGGCGAAACCTGGATGCGCATATCCTCATCCAGACCAATGGATCCTTTATCAAAGGCCTTATGGTGAATCGCGCAGAGCGCCAGGCCGTTAGGGATTTCACATGGGCCGCCGTGCTGCTTCCATTTGATATGGGCCGCTTCCAGGGCGACGGAGGTATTATCATGGCGCATATTGAAGCCGCAGATCGCGCACTCATAGTTATAGGCGCGCAGCACCTGCTTGCGAAAATGCGGGTCGCGCTCTTTACGGATCTGCTGCAGATCAAATCCCATCTCTTCAGCCAGTTCTTCCTGAATACTCTCCGGGAAATGCGCCTCGAGGATCTGATGGGCGAGGGTATTGATCAGCCTCTTATTTTTGTTGAGTAACGCAAAATGCGGCTCATCGAAGCCGCCGGCGACGTGACAGAGCTCCAGCTCTTTGCCGGGCGGCTGTCGGCTGCCCTGGGTTGAACACTGGTCGCTGTTGTGCAGCTCCCAGAAGCCGTCGCCTTTCAGGCGCCAGAAGGGCATATCCGGCCGGTACTGGCGGCGCTGCGGGCCAAAGCGTTCCAGCAGGCTATGCAGCTCATCGCGTATCTCCGAGGCGTAGTCGAACATCCGCGCATGGCCGCGCTGGTACTGTGAGAGGACGTACAGCAGCAACAGTGGCTTATGCGGCGCACGCTGTTCGCCTTTGCGCCAGATAGTGATGTTCTCGATCGCGTGTTGCAGGGTCGTGCTGGAGGGCATAGCGTTACAGTGGCAGCTAAATAAATGCGATGATGCTCGCAAAATCCTTGCCGATCAACCCACCAGATGCGGCGGTTCTACGTGGATCGCGATTTAACTATCACTGCTAGTTATTTGTTCGAAAAGCCCATAGCTTTCTATTTATACTCAAGCTTCGCGCCATCAGATAGCTATGTCTTATGAAAAAACTACCGGACCATTTATCCAGGGAATGCATCATCGCCGCCATTCGCGCTTACGATGCAGGCGTTGCGCATCAGTTTAAAAGCGCGCGTCTGTATGAGATCGAGTTTGAGGGGCGTCGGTATCCTTCAAAAGCCATCGTCGGGTTAGCGGCCACGCTTGCGACAGGAACGGAATTTATCCTGGAAGAGATGACGGTCCGGCTTCGGCCCGTTGAATGGTTACTGACTGCTTGAGACATGTTCTTTGAACACAGTCAGAATAGTGCCTCGTTTTAGGTCCCAGTGGTGGTGAGTATGAAAAAAGGCCTGCAAAGCAGGCCAATGAGGATCCAAAGTAAGAAAAGCAGTGGCTATACCAACCATACTTCTGGTTGTAGGTGTATTGACTGTCACATTAAATCGATACATCTCAAACTAACTCGAAGTATTTATGGTACTCTGGCATTAACCACTTAGGAGAAATCTATTCCGCGTAGTTCTGCGCAATCATCGCAGTCTTATCGAGACGGCTATTAATCTGCGCGGCAAATTCATCTATCGGGCACAGCCAGCCGTCCGGACTGTTTTTACAGTGCAGATTAAGCTTTTGTTGCAGCGGTGGATTCTTCACATTTAGCGGCTCCAGCCGACGCATTTGATCCAGGCTTTGCGTCATAAAGGTAAGGCCTATATACGTCTGATGCGTTTTGCTATCCCGATAACGTTCAAACATCAGCGTGCTTCCGGGCGGCGTATCATCTTTCGGGTAGCCCTTCAGATGCCAGGAGACATTGAGCAGGGTTTGCAGTGGCGTCAGGTTGGAGTCATGGCCGAAATACATGACCATCCGTGCATCCGGCGCGCTGGCGGCAATCTCTGGGCTGGCGTTGGGGTCGTGGAAACCAGACCCCTTTTCCAGCGTATAGAGGATCTGGCTCAGTAGTTGTGAGCCAGCGCGGGCGGCGATATACGGGTCATGAAGTATTAGATCGAACTTAATCTGATGCAGTTTGTTGAGCCGTGTCAGGTCGTCAGTATTTTTGACGTGGCCAAACGCAACCTGTTCCAGTGGCAGTCCTTCGGCATATTGCAGGCGGAAGGTTTCACCCAACTCGTTACCCCAGAATAGAGGCCCTTCCAGCTCAATATTGCGATCCTTCAGGTACTTAATCGACCATTCACCGCTGGAGTAGGTGCATTGATCACCTTTACAGTTGGGGTCAACGATTTTTTGCATCGCTGCTATGTCACCGGCATAACGCTGTTTTGCCGCCTCCAGGCTGCCACCCATCTTTTGTAAGACGCTGTTGCTGGCCCTGGCGACATCTAGCGGAGCGACGCCATTATCAATGGGTTTAAACAGTGTATCTTTTTTGCTGGCGGGTGAGCTGACTTTGACGCCACATCCGGGAAACAGTGTATCGATCAGGGCGTAAGCTGTCATACGGGTGCGCTGTTTGGCGCTGGTGCGGACAAAAATATCGTCGGCATTGAGGCAGCTATCTTTTTTAAGGAACTGGCGTTGCTGCAGGTAATCCCGCAAATAATCTCCCATGCGTGTGACGGCAGCGTAGCCGTGCATGGTCAGCTCGCCATCTTTGCCCTGAAAATGGGGGAAAGTTTCTGGCGACATTGCCTGGATTTTTGCCGTATCCATCTGTGGGCGGATACCATGGCGGTTCAGCGTTACGACTTTATCCAGCACCAGATCGGCTGTTGCGGCTTGCGCCAGTGAAGAGGTTAGCGCCAGTGCAATAAGACTTAGCGTGTAAGCTTTCATCATGATTCTCCTGTCAGAAATAATACCGTGCGCCAAGAGCAATTTTGTCGTCACTGTACCGATCGTCCGCATCATCGGAATCGACGGTCATGTTGCAGTACTCCAGCCACAGGATGAATTGTTTGTTGAAGGTATAATCGATGCCAAAAATAGTGCGGGTTTCCTGATAATTGTCAGCCGCCGCATCGCCATCGCGCAGTCCATAGACTCCGTAGATACCCCATTTATCCCAGGTCCACTTAGCGCCAGCTCCGAAAAGATCGACATTGATGGTGTCCTGATAAGCGGTATAACCTTTGCCGCTACCTTTATTACCGTTCTTGATTTGATAACCACCATAGTCCAGAGCCAGTGAGAGATTAATTTGTGGGATGTTGTACTTCATCCCTATACCCCATATATTTTCTTTGTCCGCTTTCACGTCTGTGTACCCGCTTTTGACGTTGGCATCGGTTGAACCATTGGTAGTCTGTTGGGCGATACCGGCATTTAATGTCAGATCCCAGGGTGAGTCGTAAAGTAGCGCCATCGCCCAAGCGTTATCGATATCATTGATATTTGTTCCAGTCTGCATGGTATAGGATGTTGCCACTTTTAGACCATGCCAGCGTTCAGACATAAAACGTATAGTATTGGATTCTCGCTTGATAAAATTATTATCTCCGCCACCAACACGAGCTATTTTCCCTCCGCCAAAATAAAGTGCCCCGCTGCTGCCATATTCATAGCTATAATCAGACTGATGAACATAATCGAAGGGGGATTTCACTCTACCAAAATCTAGTTCACCAATACCTTTGTAACTCAGCCCCCCATAAGATTGTCTGTTGTCAAAATGAAAATTATCTTCTGCTGCCTGAGTATCTCCGCCATATTCGAAATAGGCGATGGCGCTCAGATTCTTCATCCAGCTGTCGCTCTCGAACTGATCGCCCAGACCACGTTTAAACTTCAGCCCGATACGTGTACCCTGATCTTTTAATTTTGAATCGCTATCGCCATCTGTCCTGCCGCGTTTAGAACTATTTTCTAACATCATGCGTAACGAACCAGTAAGATCAAGCTTGGCTCCTTGTTCTTTATTTTCATAAAGGGTAACGGCTTGGCTATTCGCTGTAATTAAACCTGTGATTAATCCTGCAATAATACGCTTCTGCATAATCTATATCCTTGATTTGTTTTATCACATGGCGAAGCCTGGATATTCCTGACGGTAAAGCCGTAATACGTCCCGATAGGTGGAGCGGTAATCGCCGCTACCGAGTTTTGGCGGTTTTTTTGCGTCGTCCTCTGTGGCGAAATTACTGTCTTTCCATGCCATTGATGTCAAATTTACCTGCCATGGAACATACAGTTTTAGCGCATTATTCATTAGTACCGTACCTCTGCGGATATGACCTGCTCGGGTCACGATCGTCGCCTCCCGTATATTGAAATTACGCATGATCATCGCTGTGTAATTAGCGTTCTGTACGGTGTCGTAAGAGAGCACCTCAGGTATGATGCGTGATGGAGCGATTCCATTTTCGGTAAAGTATTTCCACATCACTTCCGCTTCAACACGATTATTGCGGGGTACGCCGCCGGTAACGATAATTTTTGAGTCTGGATACTGTTTGGCCACTTTTAGCGCTTGCGCCATAATACCTTTTAGCGGTTCCTGTGGATTTCCTTCTTTATCAAGTTGATAACCCAGAACGACAATTGCATGATAGCGCCCCGGATGGGCCACCTTAGGCATATCGAAATGAATGATATTGGTGTCCTGAAGCACCTTGTCTGCTGCATCGAGGATAGCGTCATACTTTGCCGTTTGGTTAGGGAAATGTTGTTGTAATTGTTGGTGTAGTTTCCCGGTTGCCTGCTGACGTTCCTCTGGAGTTTTAGCTAAAGCGCGTAGATAAACCAGCGCATTATAACCTGAGTCAAAATCGCCAAATTTTTTGAAATTTTCCTGATAAAGAGCAATTCCTTCTTTAACGTGTTTGTTGCGTATTTGGGCGGCAGCATAACTGTTAGCAATTTTTTCTTCGTTCGGACTTGTCTGATACGCTTTGGCAAAACCATCTTCAATTGGGCCGGAACCATTAACACCATAAATGAATTTCCCCCAGTAAAAAAAATGATGGCTCACAGCATAATCGACATAGCAATCTGTTTTCTTCTGCTTTATCGTCAAGGAGTCACAGTTTGATAAAGGGAAGTCTTTATTTTCATAATCTGCATGGGCGGCCTGCGCTGACTGCTGAAAAGCAAGAAAAAGGGCAGGTAGCAGAAAAAAGATTTTTTTTCTGTTCATAACAAAACCTTTAGCATATTGGATGTATAGGGGAATTCTATAGGTACAGACAAGTAAGCTTATAAATATTCGTGAGGAACATAAAAGAAAGTACATTGAATGCCATCCATTTTATAAACATCCCCATCGGATTAATAAGCTGGTTAACTCAGCAACTACTTTATGAAAACAAGCAGGGTTTTACATTATGAAATTGATTTCTCAATTTGAATAATTAACCAGTAGAGCCCGTTATGGTGTCTCTCGGTATGGGAATGCGGTATTTTCGGTTTTTTAACCTACAAGGAAAGGTCGTTCTTCTGACATGAAAAATAAATAGTAGCAGCCTCATGTGCTGCCGTTGATTTCATCTTTATATACAACCTTACTATAGATATGAGAGATAACATGGAGATTGATTATCCGGGGTGTTTCAATGTGGCGCTTTGTAAATATCGTAAATTCTGGATGCGAAATGGCTAGACATTTTAAGATCTGGGGTGGTTATTTGAAATGGCGATTTTTGTAGATTTAGATGCGCATTGTGATGACAGTGGCATCACTCTTTTACCTATTGATTAGTAGTGAATTGATTGGATTTGATGAGATGCTAGAGGTACTAAACCGATTTGCTTAGTTCATGTATCATGATAATCCTTCCATTTATGGAACTGCTAAAAGTGGTATTCAACGCGTTTCCCACTTCCGGATCAGGTTCCAGACGACGGTTAATGAGAGCGATCGTTCCCGAGTTAGCTGCATCATGACTTCCAGCGCTTGTATTGAATCAAGATTATCTACTTTCACCTCTTGCCAGCGTTTCCAGAGTGCGATTTCTTCTTCTTCATCTGGAGCCTGGCTGCGCCCCTGGCGAATGTTGATCCCCATAAGTCGACGGCGAGCGCTAATTTCGGCCGTCGGAATACCGAAGTAGTGGTTAATCAAGGCGATTGAGCCACCCAATTGCACTGCCTGGTTCACAATCTGCTGAAGTTTGTGCTCCTGTTGTACCTGAACAAGCATTTTGCGTAGAACGTCATGGTTGACTGTCACTTTTAGAAAATGTGAAGAGGTATTTGTCAGATATAGTAACTCATCATAGGAAAGGGAACATAGTTTGTTTAATTCATCATGATTAAAGCCCAAAGCTTCGCAATAACGTAAGTTACCAGCCTTAATGGCTTGCACCACCTGTGACAAAATAGCATGGTTAATCGTTGGTATCATTTTTTGCGTCCTGTTGTAATTCCATAAGCCGACGAACGATGCGAATTAACCGGAATGCTTTAATAAGGAACTGATCGCTGAACACGAATCTATTCTGTTCGCGTCGGATAAGTAGTATCGGATCTAGAGTAGCGGCCAGATCTGCTGTTAGGGGAACCCCATTGAGTGTCATCAATAGAGCTCTGCAGGCGCGGGCTTGAGTTTGGGAATATACATCTGGGGCTGTTGTAATCGCGCTAAGTTTATAGTCGGCATCGTCTACATTGTTATCAGGAAATATCTTACCGTCGATGCCACAACACTCCGCCAGTTCTCGCGCAACTTGGTTTCTTAGCGCTTGCAATGCCTGGGTTGAATCAATTAGGGGTGAAATACACCAGATATCCATGATGGGATCGTTGCTTTCACACATTAGTGTGGAACCCAGAGGCGAGTCTGGCGCAGAGAGAACCGTTTTTCTTTTGGAACTCGGTTTACGTCTGTATACAGTAGAACGTGCTGCGGAGGCCTCTTTCTGTATATAAAGCGGCGATTCCTGAGTGGGGCCGAGTAAGGCCAGGCGCTTCTGCTCGGAAGGATCCAGATCCAGCATCAGCAGATTGTAATCAACGTTCAGCGCCTGACTCAGTAGTCCTAATAGCTCATCCTGTACAAGTTCGAAGCAGAACTCTTCAGGCTGATCATTGAACAGCGATAGCGCCGAGGAAAAGATATTTTCAAATGAACCCAAATCATCGGTGGCATGTTGTTCCCAGATTCGTAGCGCCGCAGTCCGCATGGAAAGTAGTTTTTCTATCTGTGGACGCCCCAGCCCGGCATACAGTACTTGAGGAATATAGGGGTGCAGATATTCCAGAGTCTGTTCCATGCGGCTGATTTGTGACTGGTTGATCGGGTAGCCATCTTTCCTCAGGCGTTCCGCCAGTTCCCGCTGCGAGAGTTGATATTGCTCAACGTGCTGGTACAACTCTCGCGCTTTACTGATCCCCAGCGCCCGCTCAATAAAACTCAATTTACCGTGAAGATCGTTCTCTGCCAGATGACCGATCAGACATCGCAGTTCTCCATGCATAAGCTGTTTAGACGTCCCACCCCACGGTCGGTAAAGGCAATGAATACGCCAAAACCGCTCATCATGAGTTTCTTGCCATAGCTCATTGAGGATTGACAAGCGGGTATTACCGCCGTTGGCAATGATGTAATAGTCCTGATCGGGGCGACGGGTGATAGGTGGCGGCGTGTCCAGACCGCGCTGGCGGATCGACGCTTTGATATCGTCATAGTTGGGGTTGCGCATAACCCTGGGATTGAACTCGTAAGGACGGAGTTGGTCCAGCGTCACGATCATCGCGGTTTCCTTTGACGGGCGGGCACTACCCTCGGCAGATGAAGATTGCTGGTCAAAACAGCTTTGCATCAGGTGAGATTGAACGACCTGCGACGTTAGCTTCGAGTTCATATCAATCCTCCCGATTGGGCTAGTCTCATCGTTGATAAGATGTAGATGGGCCATGATGATTGGGGGGGGATGCGGCGCGATGGCGATAAACTCAGCAGTACCGCAGTCCAGCGTGTTATACCAGTAAAGTTAAGCTTGGTAGGGGAATGATATAGTGTCATAATTATAATTTAATTTTTAAATCAATTGCTTGTGATGATTTATGTCCGAGGTTATGAGTTCCTGAACAGAAACCTTCGTGCGATGTCTTTCCTGCGCTTACTCTTCAGAATCAATACTTAGGGTTTACTGCGTCATAACTTCATGGACGAAGACTCTCCTAAGCTGTTTGCTGTAGGCTTTACCGTAAAATTGTACTGCGGTGTCCGGACCGCTCAGTTTCTTCAGGGGAGTTGAACCAAACGCTTGATTCATTGCCTTCTGGGTTGATGGCAGGATCAGCCAGTTTAGGAACAGCCGTGATGCCGCCGGATGTGGGCTGTTGGCGGCAATCGCCGCGATGTTGCCGCCACCGGGCATCCCAAACTCCGGCACGTAAAATTTCAGCCTTGGGGTAATGGCTCCAGTTTTTTGCAGCCCAACTAGATGGTCTTCCCAGATGGGAATCAGCATCAACTCGCCATCGTTCAGGCGAGTCAGGCTGTCAGCGCCGGAGGCTGTCAGTGTTATGTTGTCGCGGTTAGCGGCAAACCACAGCCATCCTTTCTGCCAGCGTTTCACTACCGTTGGGTCAATGCTGTCCGTTTTGCTGTTAAAATCACCGCCCGTAATGGTGACGATTCTCTGGATAAAAGCTTCCCCCGCGCCACCGTTATTTGGGTCGTTATAGCCGAACCTCTTTGGATTTGCGTTAATAAAGCTTTGTAATTGATCCAGTGTCTGCGGCAGTGCCTGATTGCCAATCTGTTTCGGATCATAGGCAAAACCGGTCTGATTACCCCAGAACGCCACGGCATAACCCTGAGTATCGACGTTCTGAATCTGATGAACGGCGTCATCATAGCCAGGTAAATCGTCAATCTTTGCTAGCGCTTTCAATCCCATCATCACCGGCAACTGTGTTACAGACATGGCGATAACGTCGAGTCTGCCTTTCTTTTTGCCCGCTTCCGCCAGCAACTTATTAACATTGCCGTCGAGTCTGCCTTCCGGAATACGTACTTTAATGCCGTATTGTTTTTCAAATTCCTGCACGAAAATTCGCCACTGTGATTGCAGGTACCAGACATGAAAAGTCACGTTGCCTTCTTGTTTTGCTTGTTCCAGTACTTTATCCCAGTCGGCCTTCTCAGCCGCCATTGTCAGAGAACTGCACAGCAGGCCGCCCGCCATAATTATCACTGCTTTTTTCATCACATTATCTCCTGTAAAAGGTCAGGCTTTCCCCGTTGACTGCGACAGATAATTCCCTTTCAGCAACTTCTCGATGATAGCCATCAGGATGACGTTGGGGATCACCAGAATCATCGACACCACTGCCGCATCCGGGCGGACGAAGGAGTAGCCAAGGAAAGAGTAAAGAATGGTCGGGACGGTGATAAAATCCGGTGCGCCCAGTACGTATGAGATGCTGAATTCCTCAAGGCTTCGCACCAGACAAAAAATCAGCGCCGCCAGCAAGCTCGGTTTCAGCAGCGGCAGGTAGGCGTTGCTGAAAGTGCCCCACACACCAGAGCCTAAGTCACGACTGGCATCGATCAGATCCTGCGGTACAGCCTTAAACCCTGCCGACATAATGCGAATCGAATAGGGTAGCGTCAGTACCGTATGGCCGATAACAATGCTGATAAAAGCGTTGTCGATATTGAGATTGAGCAGCATGGCGCTGAAGAAAATCCCGATCAGCATTCCCGGCATCACCAGTGGGATCAGCGTCAGCATCTCCGCCACCGCCTTACCACGAAAGGTCATGCGCCCGAAGGCATACGCGGTGGGGAGCGACAGCAGAAGGCTGGCGACCGCTACCGTAGGTGCGATGGTGTAGCTGTTCAATAGCGCCTCTGCAAGCGAGGTTTTTTCCCATACCAGCAGCCAGCGGCTGAACGACAACACCGGCGGGAAGATATCCGGGTAGCTCCACGGATGGGCCGCGTCAACCAGCGACCAAAGGATCGCCATACCGAACGGCATTCCCAGCCAGATGAGGTTGGCAACCATGAAAAAGATCAGCGAAATCGTCACCACCCGACGACCATTGGCAGTGTGGCTCATTTGAGCTCTCCTTTGCGGGTTGCGAATGGGGTGATAAGCAGGGCGATCAGCAGCGTGCAGATGGCCGCCGTGACCATAATGATCACTGCAATTACCGCCGCGCTATTCCACTCGCCGTATTCCATGGCGGTGGCCTGCATCAGGCGTGACAGCGAGTAGGTGTTGCGCGGCCCGGCCACTGAGAAGAAGGCGAAATCTCCCAACGCGCCGATAAACACCAGAATCAGCGTCACCTGTACGGCGGGCAGCGTCAGCGGCACCACGACGCCGGTAAAGCTGCGCCAGCGGTTAGCACCGAGGTTGCTGGCGGCGTCCAGCACGTCGTTACGAATAGCGTTGACCGCGCCGCCGACCAGGATCAGGGCTAAGGGCAGGTTCTTCCAGATTTGCAGGATAACGACACCCCAGCCGAAATCATCGTTCTGCATCCGCAGCGGCTCACTGATAATGCCCAGCGCCAGCAGCAGCTCGTTGATGATGCCGTGATAAGCCACGATATTGACGAACAGAAACGCCGCCACCAGACCGGGGATAAACATCGGCGCACGCAGTACCGCGATAATCCCTGCTTTACCGACCATCGGTTTACGTAGCCACAGCGCAAGTGGATACGCGAAAATTACCGAACCGAATGCCCCCAGCAGTGATACTTTTACGGAGTAGAACAGGGCACTTTGCAGTACCTCGTCCTGCAGCATGTTGCGCCAGTACTCTAGAGAGAAATGACTATCGCCTTCGAGGTTAAACCAGCCCAGACTCTGGGCGATCACCACATAAAAAGTGGATCCCATCAGCAGCAGAATGGTGCCCAGCCCGCTGAGCATCAACAGCCAGGCGAATAGCTCGTTGCGCCAGTTTTTCATGATACCGGCTCCAGAAAATGGATGGCGTTTTCCGTCAGACGGAAGCAAACGCGCTCGCCGGGGGCAATGGGCGGCTTTTTAATCAGCTGCAGGCGCACCGACAGTCCGGCGTTGTTGTGGCCCCAGGCTTCGGTGAGGTTGCCCATAAAGGCCATTTTATCGAGCGTCAGGGTGAAGTGGTTGTCTCCCGCCTGCGGCTGGCCGACATACTGCGCATCTTCTGGTCGCCAGCAGATATAGCAGTGCTCCGCGCGCGGCGGCCGGTCAGAGAAGACATAAAACTCACCGAGGGCGCAGCGTACCCGGTAATAGCCCGGCTGCTCTGCGGGCGTGACCTGTGCGGTATCGATATTGGCCGCGCCGATAAAGTCCGCCACAAAGCGGTTGGCTGGGCGGTAGTAGATCTCCTCCGGCTGGCCGATCTGCTCGACGTTACCGGCGTTCAACACCACGATTTTGTCCGACATCGCCAGCGCTTCCGCCTGGTCGTGGGTGACGTAAATCGAGGTGAGCTGATACAGCCGCTGGAGTTCCTTAATTTCAAAACGCACGCTCTCGCGCAGCTTGGCATCGAGGTTGGAGAGCGGTTCGTCGAACAGGATCACGTCTGGACGGGTGATCATCGCCCGCGCCAGCGCCACGCGCTGCTGTTGACCGCCAGAGAGCTGCCCGGGCATTTTCAGCCGCTGACTCTCCAGCCCTACCTGCTTCAGCGCCTCCGCCAGCCGGGCCTGCTGTTCGCCGATGGTGGCCTTTTTCTGTTTCAGGCCGAAACAGATATTGTGCGCCACGTTGAGGTGCGGAAACAGCGCGTAGGACTGAAAGCACATGGCGGTGTTGCGCTTTTCCGGCGGCAGAGCGTTCACCGTTTTATCGCCAATCAGAATGCGCCCACTATCCGGCTGATGAAAACCGCCGATCATCTTCAGCAGGGTGGTTTTACCGCAGCCGCTTGGCCCCAGCAGAGTCACGAATTCCCCCTCTTCGGCGCAGAACGAGATTTCCCTGGCGGCATAGAATTCGCCGAACGTTTTGGTTACCTGTTCCAGCACCAGTTTTGACATAAGCTCTCGTTTTCCGTTGCATCAAATGGGTTTTTAAATTTACATACTAAATATAAAATTTATGTGATGTTGATCGTTAAAACAAAAAAACCATGATAAACAATGATAAGTAAGATGTTTTAAGCATGATTTTTGTCTTTTGATAGAGTTTTCTTTTCTTATTAAATTTAAATAGTAAAGTTAACTATCATCTTTCATCATGAGGAGCTACAGATGGCATTTAACTTTCATCGGGCGGCAGAGGGAATAGTACTGGCCAACAGTCACCGTGGGTTTTCCACTTGCGCACCGGAAAATACCTTTCCAGCATTTGAGGCTGCACGCCTGGCGGGAACTCACTGTATTGAAATCGACGTTCACCTGACGGTGGATAACCAGTTGGTCGTCACGCATGATCACCGTATCGACCGGGTGTCCTCTGGTGATGGCTTTGTCGAGGAGATGACGTACCTTCAATTGCTGGCATGCGACTTTGGCATGAAATTCCATCCCTCATTTATCGGAACACACATTCCCCTACTGGCGGACGTATTGTGCTGGGCGGTGGAAAATGATATGGGGCTGATTATTGAGGTGAAACAGCGTAACCGACACGATAAATTTGTTTCTGTACTGGTCGAGCTACTTCACGAGCAACCGGAAGCCATCAACCATATCCAGTTGTTAGGCTTCAATCATGTGTTAATAAATCAGGTGAAGGCACAAATTCCACAACTGGCATTACAGGTGGTAACGCTGGAGCGTTACAATAACCAATTGGCGGCGGTGCAACAATCAAACGCCTCATGTGTCTGTTTTGAATTTGAGTTCGCCCATATTGGCGACCTACGAGCTTACAAAGAAGCCGGGCTCGGAATACGGATGTTTCTGCATGAAGTGAGAAATGGCATGACTCCGCTGGAGCAGTACGACTATAAATTCGGCTGCGACAGTCGTTCGATGATTATCGGCTGGATGCAGGCGGGGCTGATTGATATGCTCAGCCACGACGATATTCCTTACCTGCAGGGGCTTATTGAAGAAGCTGGCCTGCGCTGGGGTTAGAAAAATAAGGACACCATGGATTCCCAATCTGAATGCCTTGAACTTCGTGGTTCACAGCGCCTGCTACTGGAACTGATCCGCAGGCACGCGCCGGTGACGCGTGCCGAACTGGCGCGATTGTCTGGATTGACGGCGGGAGCGATCACCCAGCAGTGTCGGGAACTGATGTTCTTAGGTCTGGTGGTTGAAGGAGAACGTAATACCGGCCAGCGCGGTCAGCCATCGCTGCCATTGCGTCTTAATCCTGGAGGAGGCTGTGCCATAGGATTGTCGTTTAGTCCCGGCTTTATCGATATGACAGTCGTCGATCTCAGCGGTCGCCAGTTGTTGTCACTTTCCGAAGCGCACCTTGAAAATCAGCCGTTGTCCGCCACACTCGTGCAGATCAAAACCTTGGTGGAGCAGACGCTGAAAAAGCGCCAGCTCCAGCACGCGCGTATTCTCGGCATTGGCTATGCGGTGCCGGGCTTTCTGAAAGCCGATGGACGCAAACGCCACTGCGTGCCCTCTTTGGAGAGCTGGCGCGATGCGGATTTACAGCAGACATTTGCTGACAATCTGCCGTGGCCGACGTGGGTGGAGAATAATGCCAACGCAGCTGCGGTAGGTGAGCTATACAGTGGTGAATGGAATGCGTACAGCGATCTGACCTTTATCGATCTTGGCTACGGTATTGGCGCAGGGATTATCTCCGGGCATAAAATGCTGCGCGGCGGGTTCTGCAATGCTGGTGAAGTTGGAATGGCGTTTCCATCAGGTACGCCGCGACCCTCATATAAGGATCTGCTTGCCACACTGGATCGCGAAGGGTTTACTGAAAACCAGCTGCCGGAGTTGATCGCCGAGCAGCATCCACTGCTGGAAAGCTGGTTTGAACGCTGTAGAGGTCAGGTGGAGCAGACTGTGTTTGGCTGTGTACAGTGGGTGGACCCGCAGATAATTGTGCTTGGTGGAGTGATGCCAAAACCGATTATCAGCCGACTGGTGGAGGAGCTGAACCAGCGGCTAGAAACTCGTTTCGATCCTAACCGTCCGCGAGTGAGGTTGGCTGCGTCTTCAATGGGAGTGCAGAGCGCATCAAGGGGGGCGGCGATGATCCCGTTGTATCAGGTGATAAATGAGGGGTGAGCAAGTTTTATTTGGTTTTTACGCAGCCTTCATTCATATCAGCCGCAAGCTTAATATACGTCCCGTCGTTAAAAACCCCTGCGGCGCAAGTCTGAAAAAATCGGAAGCGCATAACCGTTGCGTTCCCACAGTTCACAAACCCCACGCTACCTTACCGGTAGCGTGGGCTCACACTCTCTTACTTATCCCGCGTCTCGCCAGCCTCCCAGCTGTAACTCCCATCGGCCGCTAACACATCGCCCAGCTCCTGATACTCGAACTGATAAAACTCAGCCTGGGTGCCGTACCCGGCGTAGTCTACCGCCGCCAGGCCGACGAACGCCCCGGTAAAGAACCCACCGTAGCTCTGCAACACATAGTCATCGGACAGCACCGCGGCATCCAGCTGGACCGGGATCTCGGTGAACGACACGCCATCGAAGCTGTATTCATAGCTGTAGGTCTGCTTGCGGACCTTGGTCCGGAACCAGACGTATTCCACGCCGTCCGGCACCTTGATGGCGTTATCTTTCAGGTACGATGTGTATTTC
>OHEH01000180.1_pt1 | contig 35533 bp, 44 predicted proteins | sample 1567221 | NCBI WGS metagenome assembly OHEH01 (sample SAMEA3879586, study PRJEB24766) | human gut metagenome | biome: human-associated habitat; feature: feces | place: USA | collected 1985/1987
AAATGCGCCTGGTAAGCAGAGTTTTTGAAATGTAAGGCCTTTGAATAAGACAAAAGGCTGCCTCATCGCTAACTTTGCAACAGTGCCGCATAAATGCTTCCTCTGCATATAGTTGATTTGAGTTATCACTTCACACTGACCGAAACCGGTCGTTTTCGTACTTCGGTTCGAAAATACTTTACAGGCAATCAATACAAACTATTTTCTTGCTAATAGTTTTAGCAGGCATAGTTTCAGTGATTTCGTAATGGCTGCGTTTAACCGATGACATTTATGTATACCTAAATGTCATGGTGTGTTTTAAGTTTAGATAGTTAGACAGGGAGTGTCAGGGCAGATCGATTACTTAAGTGGAATACTAATGGTATATACTCGTAGTATTCAAGTAACGAGGAGATACCCGATGAAACACAGAGCCAGCGTCACAGTAGACAAGGAACATTATCTGGAATTACTCGCGGCAGGCGTGAATATTTCGGGACTGGTGAATGAGGCTATCGGACGGGAAGCCCGGCGCATCCAGGCTGAACGCTGGAAAGCAGAGAACCGGGAAGGGATGGAAGAGGTAGCGAATTTCATCGCGCAGCACGGCTCTTTTGCCGACGAAAACCGGAGCTGGTGATGCAGTTCACCGTCTACGAATACACACGCGAGAGCCATTATCGTCTTTTTGTGGATGTGCAGAGCGACATTGTCGAGACGCCTGGGCGACGCATAGTGATCCCGTTGCTGGAATCGCACCACTTATCAGAAAAGGTTAATCAGCAGCTTTTCCCGGTGGTTAGCGTCAATGGGAAAGAATACCGTGCCGTGACTTCCGAATTATCCGGAGTCTCTGTCAGTGTCATCGGCGACGCTGTGGCCGATCTCAGCCATGAGGCAAATGCCATTAAAAATGCCCTGAACCTGATGTTCTGGGGCATTTAAAGCATCAGCCCTTCTCAGTGGAACGAAACATGTGCTTTGCAGGGGCGGCTTGACGATCAGTATGCAGAGAACCGCCCGCGCGCTGATTACTCAATAAAAGGAAATAATTAAGTGACGAATTTACGCGCCTTACCTGCTTTATGTATGTTCCTCACCGGTTGTGATATGGCCAGTTATTTTCCTGACGGGCCTCAGCCAGTGCCCGTCATCTCGCCTGGCTATCAGGTATCTATTGATGGGCACACGGTAACAATCTCGGGATTTGATAACTGCCCGCAGAAGAACGTTGACGGGAATCTGTCGGCTGATACGGACAGAAAGAGCTGTATTGCTCTGGAAAAGGCTCGTACCGAAGTGAAGGTGATAGTCGCATGGCCAGACAATGTTGTTATAGAGACATGGCGGATCATCCGTGAGAAAGATACTCATGATAATGAAGCCATTCGTCTGCAACGCCCGAACGGTGAATTCGTAAAATCATTCAACTAAATTCTCCCTGTAACTGGAGATGAAAGCACAGTTTTGAACAGATGGACGAAGAAATCCGGCGTCATATAATATCCCTTTACTACCAGTACACTTCCGTTCGGGAAATAGCCCGGGTGACCGGTATTACGGTGAAACAGGTCACCAGAATTGTGCGCCCTTCATGGACGAACGGCCACCGGAAACAGGGCCGGTCTGCCCGGCCTGTGGCGATACCCGCAAAAAACACAGAATTGGCCAGGTAAATGATCGTCAGCGCCTGAAATGCCTCTCCTGCGGTCGTCGGTTCTGTCCTTCTGCAACTTCCGGGACGAATACGGCGCTACCGCCCGAAACCGTTTCCTCTGTTGTGGCGAAATATCATGCCTTTATGCCACGTAAGGAGATCGCGGTGCGCTGTGGGCTGACGGTGAAAGCGGTATCGGAAATTTTGAAGCCCTATCGGCATACCCGGATCCACGTTATGTGCCCCCGCTGCTCTGGGTTGAAGATATACCGGTGGGGAAAAGTGAGTGGCGGCTTGCAGAAGTATCGTTGCAGGGAATGCGGCCGCGTTTTCAGCCAGAACCCGGATCGCCTTACGTCAGGATTCACAGTAAGTGAATCCTGACCACAGTGAACATTAATGTCGGCGGAAAAAAACCGGTAGAGCGGATAAAGGCTCTACCGGGTCCCCTGGTGAGGGCAATTCTCTGGTGTCGCAATGCCGGACCTGTACTGTGAACCGGCTATTGTTCCCTTTGGGGGGCCTGTAAATCCTGAATCGCATCACGCTGCTTAGGTTCGGCTCGTTGAAGTGGGAATCCCCGTCCTTCAGGCAAGGCATGGATTGTCCGTGTTGAGCAGCGTCTGCAGGCGCTGCAGGATCTGTTCTTTGGTCAGAGACTCAAACTCCCGGAGCATGAGGCGCAGCTGCAGCTCCCGCGTGGCACGTTCGGCCAGCAGGGGAATATCCCTTTGGTTTTTTTCATACATTTGGTAGGTGCGCAGCGACACGTCAAACTCCTCGGCCGCGCGTTCCTGCGTCCAGCCACATCCTTTACGCCACAGGCGAAGCTCGTAACCCAACATTATTATGCTCCCGGATTTGTTATAAAAAGCGCAGATTCTGCGTGTTTTCAATCCTATCGCAAAATGTGCAGAATCTGCATATTTTAATGACTTTATTTTTCCTAAAATCATCAAGGAAGGAAGCGTTAGAGAAGAGGCAACGGCAGCGGGCTCAGACACTACATTTTGTGCCGTGAGCAGCTGATTGATATACCACATATAGTATTATCCACAGAATCTGTGGGTAACTTCGCCGGTTGTTGAGTGTTCCGATAATCCGCATTATCCGGAAAATTTGAGAAAAGCAGGTTATCTGGTTCTGATCGCTAGAAGCCGTGCAACAGTAAGCTCGAATGTCGCAGGCAGATCATCAAGCGGCCTACTGACTTGTGCGACGCAGCTGCTCCGGGGGAAGATGTTAACAAATACGATACACGCCAGGAGACGCTCATGTTTACCGACATCCGAACACCAGAAGAACTGGCAGCGGCCATCCAGGCGGCGCTTGAGACTGCGGCCCGATACGGCGGCAGGGAAACCGCGCACCATAAAGCGTGGGTTATCGATCAGATGTGCCGCGCGCTCGCCGGCGATGGCTATGCAGAGTATGTGGCCGGTGTCTGTGCCGGCGAAGACGGCCCAGACACCTACGCCTGGGACGAGGGTATAGCACCTTGAGAAGGAAAAATTTATGGATAAAGAACTTTTTGATGTCCTAATCAACAGCATGGAAGAAATGGTTGCTATTGAGAATGGCCAGAGCCAGCCAGCAGCAGAAAATGTTCATCGCCAGAGTACTTTCCATACACTGCCATTGGAGGGGAAAATGGATAAGTCGCAATTAACCGACCAACTTTGCGACGATAAACGAGACAGATTGATGTATGGGTCAGGAAGGACGTTGTATCTCCCCGCGTAAAGGTGAAGAAACCCAACGAGCGATTCCGCTGACCGATCCTCTTTACGCTGTGGGTGAAACACTAAAAGTGACGCAGTCACTTTTAGTGACTGCCCATCACTCATGTGTTTTTTTGCGTCAGCTCATGACGGGCTGCCTGTGCAAGGAAATGGCTTCTGTCCCTGTATACGGCTTTGTTTCCCTGAATAAAGCCATCAATGCGCTTCACCAGAACGTCAGGGAGTGTGATATTGAGCCTCTGCTGCTTCCCTTCGAACTGGCTCAGGTCTACATCAATCATGACCCAGTAATCACAATGCGCGTAGTCAGCGTTAGCGCTGTAAACCATGAACCCGGCGTCTGTAATATCCTCGACAGAGTGCTTTCCACTGAGCAGCATTTCCTCAACGACCATCAGGATCGCCTCTCTCGCCATGACAGGAATATCAGATTGTTCATCGGCGGCTGACACGCACCCATAATCAAAACGGTCAAAAGCAGGTACAGAAATACCGTAAGCAGTGTCTGAGTTTACTGGTGATTCAATACCGACTGAAAAAAACATAGATTTTCCTCCAGGTTGGCGGGGATTAAATCCCCGCCAGTTTTCTGATTGATCTGACAGTCCCAAGCGGCAAATCCTTCTTCGGATGCGGAACAGGAAAAGTTTTTCCTGTTATGGGAGACCACCAAATCTGGTGACTCCCTCCGTTGTGCCGTTTCAGTTCGCAACCTGCGGCCATCAGCTCTTTCAACAGGTCAGCAGATTTCATGATTCCTCCCTAACCTGAATTCCATTATACACACATATGCACACAAGTAAAGAAGCTCAGATAACATCACGCTCTTTTTGTCCAAAATGCGCTCGACTTTATAAAAAACATTAAAACTCATACGTGCTACTTACATGCTATTTAAGTGTATTTAACTGATCTGTTTGTAGCGACCTGTGCATAAAATGATGTGTATATGACTCTTTAAAATCTATTTGGTGACATATAAATGATTTGAAGTTGGGTTTACATGTCCTCGCTTGTCTAATAAAGTTATTTATGTGTTATATATATTTCATGATGATGATGTCTGTGCAGGTCACGATGTGACCTTTTTTATACACCTGTGAGGGGTTTGCGATGCGTATTTATGTTGATGACGGCTCTACTAACATTAAGCTGGCCTGGAAAGATGAAAACGGTGAAGTGAAAACCTTCATCAGTCCGAACAGCTTCAAGCCAGAGTGGTCACTGAATCTTTTCGGGGACGGCCAGTCCTCAAACTATGTTATCGAGGGTGAAAAGTTTTCTTTCGATCCGGGCAGTGCCGATGCGATTGTGACGACTGAAACGCGCTATCAGTACAGCCAGGTGAATACTGTTGCCATTCATCATGCGCTGCTGCACTCCGGTATCAAGCCCGGCGAGGTGGATGTGGTGGTAACGCTGCCTCTCTCAGAGTATCTGGACGCGGATTTTCAGCCGAATACAGTGAATATTTCGCGCAAGAAAAACAGCGTGAAACGTGAAGTCACCTTACAGGGTAAGAAGCCGGGCTTTACGATTGGAAAAGTCTCTGTGCTGCCTGAAAGTATTCCGGCCGGTTTTAATATTCTCACCAGCCTGAAGGATGACGATTCACTGCTGATTGTTGACCTCGGAGGCACGACGCTTGATGTGTCACACGTCCGTAGCAAAATGTCCGGCATCACCAATACCTGGTGTGATCCAAAAATTGGGGTTTCTATCGTGACCAATGGCATCAAAAATGCAATGGCGTCAGATACCCGAATCAGCTCCCTGCAGGCGGATAACATGATTATCCACCGTCAGGATAAAGACTGGATCGAGCACCGCCTCCCGGATGACAAACTGCGTAAGGCATTCTCTGAGGCATTCGCCGAAAAGGAACGTATCCTGATAAACCGCGTTATTGATGCCCTCGATCGCTTCACTGGTTTCACGCATGTGATGTGTGTGGGCGGCGGCGCTAAACTCATTTCTGAGGCCGTAAAAAAGGCGACCAACGTGCCGTCAGACCGGTTCTATACGAGCAAGGAACCTCAGTTTGACCTCGTGCTTGGCATGCTCGAAATGAAAGAAGGCAGCGCTAATGAGTGATGAAACAAAGCCCCGTAAGATCGCGTTTAATCTGTACCCGGAGGAACAGGCCGGGGACAGGTTAGCGAGTGATCTGCTGGATAACATACGCCTCAAGGAGCGGGGCCGTGCGATGCGTGCGTTTCTGCTGACCGGAGCGGCTCTGGCCGCGATTGACCCCAGACTCCCCAACCTGATTGCTGAGCTGGCCAATGAGGATGTGACCCTGAAAGACATTCAGCGCATCATCAGCAGTGTGATCCCGGATGCCTTTGCCCCTGACGATGCGATGGTACGTGCGTTGCTGACCCGGCTGATGGCCCCCGGCACTGAGGGAGAAATGCCAGCGGTGAAGGCACCCGATACCGCACCGGAGAACAAAGATCTGGTTGAAACCCGCAATAACGCGCTGAAGATGTTTCAGAGCGATGATGACTGAGCCGGACAACGCAACTGAACGTTAATATTGCTGAGTGTGGGTGGTCGCGCTGCCCCGCTCAGGCGAAAAAAAAACGTGTTAAAGTATGTCTTATGTCGTATCATGAGGACACCTTTAACGGAATCGCCCCGACAGGCGACGGAGTCATAATCATGAATACTAACCATCTGCTCACCGCAGACGATGTCCACATATCAATGCCCGCCGGCGTTTACCTGCACGTCACATGCCGTTTTTACTCGTATATTCCGCACCGCCGCCATGCGATCAGACCGGTCACAGAGCGACAGCGCACAGGCACATCCCTTTTCAGACTGACGCAATGCTGCCACCGGCGGCCCGTCGTCCACAGGACCTATTTTATGACAGAGACTGCCCCGCTTTATTACGACGAAGGCGTTAACGGAAGTACCAAATTTACCTTTGAGGTTTACCGGGACAGCGCGCAATACGTCGTGTATGTTCGCCGCTGGAACGCGAAGAAGAACACCATACTTGAAGAAACGCGTTATACCTCCCCTGACAAAGCTGGCCTGCGGGAAATTAAATACACCAATTCCCGCCAGGCAAAAGCGTTTTTCTCCTCTGATTTCTGGAGCCAGTCGGTATGAAGGACGGAACAGTTAAAACACCTCTGGAACCTGGACAGGTTGCGGCGCTCCGCCATCGTATGGGGCTGACACAGACCGAACTGGCAGACTTGATGGGCGTGGATCTGCGTACCTGGATGCGTAAAGAGGCCAATCCACAGGAGGTCAGCAAGTATGATTCAAGCCTGCTTAATATCGGCGAAACCAATTTTTTGCTGCTGATTGCTGATGAGCATCCGGCATGGCGGATTAAAAATTACCACCTGGACAGGCTGTTCTCTGAAGTTATCAGGTCCCAGCCTTCAGCCGAAGAGGTTAAGGAGCTGCGCGTTGCGCTAGGCATGAAGCAACAGGAAATCGCGGATTTGCTGGGCTATACGCTTGCCGCGTGGAAATCCAAACAGTCAAAAGCGAACGCCGGTACGCTCAAGCCCGGCGAGTATAATTTCCTGATGCTGCTTGCAGACGAACATCCGGGACTCGGACTGATACGCCGATCCTGATAGAAAGACTAACAGAAAAACGTGTAATGGTATGTCTTTTGTCGTATAATGGGTTTACCGAAACGGCATAACGCCGGAGTAGCGGAATCGCCCCGCAGGCGACGGAGTCACCCCATGAAATTTACCGATGAAGAACAGAAAATCATCCGCCGGGCAGAGGCTATCATCTCAGCCAAACTCCCGGGCACAGATTACCTCACCAGTCCGGATATGGTCCGTTCCTTCCTGCGTCTGCACTTTGCCAGTGCCGAACGAGAAGTGTTTGGGGTGCTGTTTCTGGACAACCAGAACGGCGTAATTGCTTTTGAAGAACTGTTCCAGGGGAGCATTAATACCTGCACAATATACGTCCGCATCATTGTGCAAAAAGCGATGCAGTATAACGCCTGTGGCGTCATCCTGGCACATAATCACCCTTCCTCTAATCCAGAGCCGAGCGCTGCTGATAAGGCGCTGACGCTGCGCATAAAGGCAGCGTTATTGCTTGTTGAAGTTAATATGCACGATCACATGATCGTAGCGGGCAATACATTAACCTCCTTTGCCGAAAGCGGCCTGCTGTGATCCCGTGCGGGGACGCTTACGCACCCCGCCACCTCCTTTTTGTTGCTCCGATGCTGTACTGATAGTCATGATCTGCGCCCGTAAAATCGCATGAGACGGGGTTTGGCCATTTTTTTTCATGACGCCATTTATCCCTGTCTTTTCCATTTAAGGCGCTTAAAACGCATTACAGGGCGCCAGGTTCGTGGTGTCTTTTGCTATGAATTAAAGTCAAAAGCTACTGCCGGGGACACCTTCGGCTCACCGGCAATGCCAGTTCGTCGTGACCACTCCGCCAGGCAGCTGCTTCGCACCAGCCAGGCTCCGCCGAACCCGCAAGCGGTTTCGGGCTGCCGCTAGGCCACGATGTCTGAAAATCCCTCCCATCTTCACCATCGCACTGTGGCTTATCTCCCCTTCAGCGCGCCTTAATCCTGCCGTAACCGCGGGAAAGGTAAAGCGCCCCGACTGCACCCGTTCTCGTTCGCAGGCTCACTGCGCTGCGGCTTTGCCGTGTCGCTTTACCTTTCCCTTGTGCGGTTACGGCCGGAACGTGGCGCTGCTGAGGCAGCGATAACCCACAAACCGACAGGAGCAAAAAAGATGGCGTCAGAAAAAGGCATTAAAAACCCACAGCGCGACCTATGCGACAAGGCTGAGGGGATCGCAACCTATACCGACCTTGTATTTCTGGACGCGGAGCAGTTCCGGCATTGCGGTGATGATTCGTTCGTCAGCAATGCTGAACGCGCACAAATGGCAGCCACCGGGCTGATTGAATTCGCGAAAATCAGCGGGCAGCATCAGCACGGTACTGAGCCAGTCAGAGGGATTGTGATCAGCATGCTGGCCAGCACTATGCACGCCTGCCATTTGCTGGGCGTGACAGAGGCTGAGTCGTTTCTTTCCCTTGTGAATATTGCCGCAGGGCATTTTGAGACAGAGATACAGGATGAATATTAACCGTATGATTTAAAATATAAAAAATACCATTCAGAGTAAAAAATAGCTTTGAATGGTATGTCTTTTGTCGTATAATGATTACATCGAAACGGCAATAGTGCCGGAGTAGCGGAATCGCCCCGACAGGCGACGGAGTTTAAATGATGTCAAAAGCATTAACCCCTTCCCAGCTCAAAGCAGAATTTGCCGCAGAGAAAGATTTGCTTCTGAAAGCGTGTCTTTCAGCACTGAATCAAATCCCCAACCAGCGGATCAGCGGTCCATTCCCGTCAACTTATGCGCTTGCTGCCCAGATCAGTAAGTTACTTCCGAGTCGCAGATAGCCATTCCCAGGCTGGCAGCGTGCCAGCCTTCGTTAACCCTAACTTAACGCCAGGAATGGCACAGGAGTTTTAAATGTCAGAGTCAAAAAATCTTCCATCTGTTGACATCATTCTGGGCCAGCAGAGTGCTGAGGTTGTTCCCTCAGTTGCTATTGAGCGCATCATCTCGCTTCGTGATGAAGGTATACGGATTTACCTGGATGCTATCGGGCAGATACGCAAGGCGCGCGATTTGATGCAAGAGGCAGGCGGCTGCCAATACCTTTACGATTTTGATAAGGCTGTAGAGAACGCCATCAGATGGAAAGACACCTCCTCAGACCAGGCCGAAAGCGCTATTGCACACGTCATTGATGGCAAAATCTGGGATCGCCTGATGTCTGAAACGGGTATGTATACGCTTATGAGTAACAAACAGCGTCAGGAATGGGATCGGCAGGTGGCAGGTAAAGAAATGCCTCCAATAACGCTGGATAACGTTATGAGCACCTTCAGGCACCTGAACGCAAGCAAGGCAGATACCTTCACGCAAGGGCTGATTGATATTTTTAAATCCCTGTCGTGGGACTATAAAACCAATAACCCTTGCATGTTTGGTAAGCGTATCATCATCGCGCCGTTGCTCGATGTCTGGCGGAGTGGCTGGGTTCGCTTCAGCTCAGACGGGCACACCAAGATTGACGACCTGGCGCGACCGTTCTACGTGCTGGACGGGCGTAACGTGCCAGATTACCGCGTTTCTGACGGCGCCAAACTGGATGCCTTTTTCAGTGAAAACCAGTTCAACGGTAAGGTGTTCGAGTGTGATTACTTCAGCGTGCGATATTATAAAAAAGGCAGTGCGCATATTACGTTTAAACGCCTCGATTTGGTTGAAAAAATCAACGACATGGTAGCCAGCCATTACCCTGATATGTTACCTCCCCGACAGTAAGCATTATCCAGTAAGGTCGCTTCGGCGGCCTTTAAAAAAATCATGTATTTCATCATGAAAGGGATAATACTAGTTGATAAAGGTATGTCTTTTGTCGTATAATAATTACATCGAAACGGCAATAGTGCCGAAGTAGCGGAATCGCCCCGACAGGCGACGGAGTAGCATTATGATTCACGAACCTACCGCAGTTATCTCCTCACAAATTGTTCCTAATAACGAGCGTGCATTATTTTTGTGCCGCTTATTTGGCTCATTAACCCCCTACGGGGAAAACAATATTTTTAATCAGGCTCGCCGCTTATGTAAGGAATACGATGGCGGAAGCTGGAAGTATATAAAGCTGTCAATTGGTGGAGGTTACTTGGTGCCGGAGTGTGCGGAATATTTCAATGTTTCTGTGCCTGGTAATTATTTTGAGGGAGAACTTTCGGCAGATGCAACCGGTATTGTTCTTACCCTGTTTACCCTTAATGCTCTTATTTTTCTTGCGTGGGATAAAAAATGGCATAACGCGCAGGAAGAACTGATTAAGCAGAGTGAGAGGCTAAAAGGGTATGCGTCCCAGCATAAAGAAAAAGTGAAAATATTTGCCGCTATAGACTGACGAGAACGCCCCCGAAAGGGGGCGTACAAATGATCCGTCAGCGAGCATCTAACGGCAGCGGGATGCATTGAACACACCTCCGATACCCGATTATCAGTTCAGGCAACTGCATGACAGCGGAAAAAACACGTCAATACATAACACAGGCAAGCGGTGAAAAAGCGACAGCGTTTACGTGGTCAGCGGAACGTTCTTACTGCTTCGTTTTAGTAAAAGGGTGTCAGAGAAAATTAATGAAGATGTAAAATAGTGATGGAGTCAGAGCAATGACTAACTCAAATAAAATGACGAAAGATTACCGCGCTAGTGTAACGATTATTGTTTGCCCTGTGCGGGGCAATACTGCCATCCACTTTTGCGCTATACCCTCATTACAGGGGTCAGATTGTGAACTTTGGTGGCCTGTGGTCGCGGGAACAAGCCTGCATGAAGCTGTAGAAGCAATCATGGTGACAAACGGGATAGCAATTAACGTGACGAGAGTTGATAAAGTCAGAATGCAGGGAAGAAGCACTGACTATCAGGTAACGTATAACCGGATGCAGTGATACATATAAAAAAGGTTCGAGGCATCGGCTTTTTTTTGTTTTTTAGTTGATAAAGGTATGTCTTTTGTCGTATAATAATCACATCGAAACGGCAACTGCGCCGGAGTAGCGGAATCGCCCCGACAGGCGACGAGGTTAAAAAATGGAACTCAATGATACCGCAATATTGCCTGAATCTGATGCACGGAAAATTAACGCCGTAGCGTCTCAGGCATACCCTCTTGGTCTTCTGCCTAACCTGAAAATTAACTTCTACTCGATTGACGCCATTCAGCTTGAGCTGCGTGATAACAGTGGTGATCTTATCTGGCGAGATTTCACGTTCTCCCGCGATTTTATCAAAGGTTTTATGCCTTATATCAGAACAAGAAATTAGCACTGATTATCAACCGGAGCGGGGGATAAACTCCCCCGAAAGGAGATTAAGCAATGGTATTAACCGGTATTGAAACAGTAAAGGTTGCAGTGATCTGTACAGGCCACGTCAGCCATAAGGATTCAGAAATTATCCCTGAATTTCTCTGGAACAACTGGAAAGAATCCGGAGAGTTCTGGATAAGCAGCACTGCTCACGGTTGGTTATTTCGGTTATGTGCATTGCCCTATGAATGGGAAGAACGTCTGAAAAATTTTGGGGTAAGTGATGGCTGCATATCAAATCTTAGAATGCTGGAATGTGAAGGATATGACTGGGTTCATTTCCAGGCTGATGCGCCCATCATCGAGGAGCTTAAGCACTGGGACTGGTAAAAAACTGGAACACTAATGGAGGTTTAAGAAGTAGAGAAAAAAGGGGGCCGGATTGCGACAACAATCCGGCAGGTTGACAAAAGAAAATGTGAGGTTTGCTTATGTCGTTATCCATTCTACAGCTTGCCGAGGATCTTGCAAAGGGTAAGCGAATGAGAGTACCGCCGATGAACGGGCCGGAGTGGCGGTACTTTTGTTTCTGGCTTGAATATTACATGGGGTACAGTATGTAAATTAACGAACGGCGCTCATAGCAGCGCCGTTTTTTTTTCAACTTTCAGCAGGCGAATTTGCCGCATGAACTGGCGTTTTATCCTCAGTCGATGAAGAGACCCGCTTTCTCTGACGAGTTCTTTTTCCTTCAGTAATCTCTTTTAAATCTTTAAGAGTCACGTCATGAAAACCAAAGTTCTTGAGATGCTCAAGGATCTCACTGAGTGTATAGCCTTTGTTTCTAATCAGAGTCTCAATGTCACTTTTCAGGGAATCAAGTACATCACGTTTCTGTAATCTTTCTTGCGTCACATCTGGAAGTTTAGCCAACTGACCTCGAATAGATTCGATGTCAGTTGCGCTGTACAGGTTAGATTTCTTTGCAACCATTCTGGATTCTCCACCGGAAAAATGTTCATTGTAACCACCGATAAAATCATTACAAGCAGAGCAGACTTTTCTGCGTAAGAAGACGGATAACCAGCTCTGGAAATCTTAATCACTGAGAGCTACAGGAAACGTACCCTATCCGTTCTCTTTTAAAAACCGGCGATGATACGCCCACCATGTCTATCAATATACCCGAAATAATTCAGCGTACTCCTCTTGTCATCTGGCAGACAGATTGCAGATTTGGTAAACTTACTCACGAAGTTCAAAAGCGGGACAGGATATGTTTTGTAGCACCGCCACCACGGTGTCGTCACTCCAAAACTCCTGGTCAGGGCATAGCCCCGACACCCCAGACTGTGCTATCTACCGGAACCGTAAACAGGATTTGCTGAATGAGTAAAAGTGAGACCCGTCAGAAGACAGCCCTTCTACCCAGCATCCGTTGCACCCCTGAAGACAAGCAGGCAGTTCGTGAGAAGGCGGAGGATGCGGGTCTCAGCATTGGCGCATTTATGCTGAGGGCTGCGTTAGGAAGGAAGATTGCCCCGCAGACAGATCATAAACTCATTAACGAGCTCTCACGTCTTGGCGGTTTACAGAAGCACCTCTTTAAAGAAGGGAACGGGGTCGGCAGTAAGGAGTACGCAGAGATACTGCAGGCCATCAAGGCAGCCATTTTCAGGATAGAGCAAAAGAACGACTAGACATGAACGCCATCATTCCACCCAAACGTCGCGACAAGAAGTCCAGCTTTGTTCAGCTGGTCGCGTACGTTTCTGTGCGTGATGATGTCCCGTTAAAAGACGAACTGAAAGAAGACCAGCGTTTCCAGCGACCGTCACGTTCCCGCCAGGCCATTTTTGATCGCCTTGTTGACTACATGAACCGTAGCGAAGGAACGATCACCGAGCAGATAACTGACATGAGTCCGGAAGGTGACGTCCGCTGTTCTGTTGACGGTGTTATCTGTCAGCATAACCTGATGTCGGTTGAAACAGCCGCAATGGAGATGAACAGCATTGCCATGCAGAACCTGCACGTAAAGGATGCGGTTTATCACTATATTTTGAGCTGGCAGGAAGATGAAAATCCTTCTGACGATCAGGTTTTTGATAGTGTGAAACACTCACTCAAGCGCCTGGGTATGGAAGAACACCAGTATGTTGCGGCGATTCACCGTGACACGGATAATCTACATGTTCATGTTGCAGCTAACCGCGTCCACCCGGTTTCTTATCGCGCGGCTAATGTCTGGAATGACGCGGATAAACTTCAGCGTACCTGCCGGGAACTGGAACTGAAGCACGGATTTAAAGTGGATAACGGAAGCTGGGTTCGTGATGCTGACAACAACATTGTGCGGGCCAGAAAAGGGTATCGCAATGCACCACGTTCAGCGCGGCAGCTTGAACACTTCTCTGATAAAGAGTCCCTTCATCATTTTGCAGTCCAGCATGTTCGTAAGCCTGTTAATGCCATGTTCCGTGAGAAGAACGCGTCATGGGAAAAACTGCATCAAGTCATGAATGATGCTGGTTTAATGTTAGAGACTTCCGGCAAAGGACTGATCGTGCGTGATGTGTGTGGCGACGAGAAACTGGCCGTTAAATCATCGAGGGTTCACCCTGGTATGACGCTTTCCCGTCTTGAGCCTGCGCTGGGAACCTTTGTTCCCTCACCACGTTCTGCGGAAATGGTTAAGCAAAGTGTTCAGACGCCTTACAGTGACAAACTGCATGTCCGCGATCGTGGTGCCCGTGCGGAGCGCCGGCAGGCACGCGCTGACGCCCGTATCGATTTGCGCGAACGCTACGAGAAGTACCGCAATGCCTGGAAAAAACCTGACCTTCATGCCGCTGAACGATTCCGGGCTGTGTCCGCTGCATTTAAAGAACAGAAGACCCATATCCGGGATAACGAGAAAGACGCGCATATGCGTAAGCTCATGTACCACATCGTGGAGTTTGAACGTGAGAAGTCGATGGCAGCGCTGCGTATTGCACTGAAGGCAGAACGCCAGAAGTTGTATGACGAGGGCATGATGCGGCCGCTGACCTACCGTGCCTGGACCGAACAACAGGCGCTTCACGGCGATCAGGCTGCGCTCAGTCAGCTGCGTGGCTGGTCTTACCGACAGAATCGTAAAAACCGGACACCGCAGGCCTCTGACAATATTATTTACTGTGCACCTGCAGATGACACCTCGTTGCTCAAAGCAGATGGTTACGAGGCCCGCCTGCATCGTGACGGCGCGGTTGTCTATTCCCGCCAGGGGCAGGATGCCATCATTGATCGGGGAGACCGCGTTGAAGTCATTAATCCGTATGATGACGGTGACCTCAACACGCGCATTGCCGTTGACATGGTGGCCTGGAAATCAGGCGAGCGTGTTGAATTCAGCCGGGATGGCAGTTTCGCTTATGCTGCCGGCGATGCGGTGGCTGCACACAACCTGCATCATCGTGACAGTATCATCGTGCCGAGTGACCGGGAACAATACGACTATACGCGGGAGAAGTTTAACCAGCTGAAAGGCCGGTATACGGACAGCGAACGGGAAGCACTTCGTCAGCAATATGACGATCGTTATTACGACGATTTTCGCCACAATGACGACAGCAGTTATAAGCCATAAAAACCGCTTCGGTGCAGCATTAAGACGACAGAGCATCTGAGGGGATGTCAGGGTATTTGACTTTGCTGTCGCAGGCGGCTCTGAAGGGAATTTCTCCCTGTCCCCACAAGCGTACGCTGATGGCCAGACAGGGAGTGCCAGGAAAAGTGATTAGTGGCGGATCTGCGCCAGGTCGTCTTCCGTCAGACCGGTCATTTTCATGACGGTACTACGGTCGATCCCGTTCTGCAGCATGGTACGGGCTACTTCCAGCTTACCCTCATTGCGGCCTTTTTCGATACCACGTTGTTCACCGAGCTGCAGACCTTCAGCTCTGCCCTTCTCGATGCCTTTTTGTTCAAGCTGTTGTGCAATGGTCATCAGTGCGTCTCCGTGTTGCGGCACACGCTGTGCCAGTTCGCGTACAAAGGCTTCGGCGTCGGCTGTTTCGCCTGCCTGTACAATATAGTGTACCAGCGATATTACCTGTGATGAAGACAGATATCCGGCCAGTAAAATGGGCACCAGTCGATCAACCAGTTCAGCCAGGTCCCGCTGATGAATGTGTTTCTGCAGTAAGGTCAGGGCAGCCATACTGCGATGTCCGGCGATTTCATCATCCGGGATGACCGTAACGTCTACCAGCGGGAAAGCGCTGCTGTAGAGTTTGCCTGCCAGCGCCGGATCGTCAAACTCATCCAGCCACCGGGTGGAGTAAGGATACGGGGTGCGTTTCCCCGTATAGAACAGCACCGGTATAACCAGTGGCAACTTTTTATGACCGGCATCAAGATGACGCTGCATCGCGGCTACCGCATACCGGATTAGACGAAATGCCATATGCTTATCCGGAGACGACTGGTGTTCAATGAGTACATGGACATAGCCTTCCCCTGTTGTCGTTTTCAGGCTGTAGAGCACGTCACTGAAATACTGGCGGAGATCATCCTCAACGAACGAGCCGGATTCCAGTTTGAGCGTGCTGAGATCGCAGACGGTGCGCAGCTCTGCAGGCAGGTGAATTTCCATGAACTCCCGGGCAATATCCGGTTGCGTCAGGAACTGCCTGAATGTGGCATCGTGGGGTGTGGGGGTGCTGTTTTTTTTCTTCATCGGCAATAGCCTGTTAAAAATGACATGGATATGTTATCACAACCCGGAAAAGTAATAATTGTCGCTGAAAGGAATGATCATCCGCCATTCTTTATGGGGGCGGGTAGGATCGTTGTCTTACACTAAACTGCCCCCAGGAAAATCATTTACGGATACAATGCTGGCCTTGATGTTGTGTCCGAACTATCTATTTGAATATATTTTCTCGATACTTTTGCGTATATCGTTAAGCCTGACTGGTTTTGTAAGAAGCTCAACCCCATCAACTGGACTCTCGCTGGAATAAGCGCTGATGAAAATAAATGGTGTTTGTGTGTTGGGACCTGAGCCTGTTTTTACTGCCATATAAAGCTCGTCGCCAGTCATGATTGGCATCTGCAGGTCACTAAGCACAAGATCGTATGGTTTACGTCGCAACTTCTCTAGCGCCCTTTCCGGAGATGAGGTATATTCTACTTGAAATATACCCTGTAAAATTGATGCGAGCGACTCACAAACCAACTCATCATCATCAATTATCAATATGCTGAGATCGTTAGCCGTAAAACCTTCATTTCGAATAACATCGGAAATAGCCAATTCTTCTTTCGTCGATTTTTTTACAGGCAGCGTTATTCTGAACAGACTTCCAAGCCCTAACTCACTTTTGACACTAATACTTCCATTCATTGTTTTGACAACCCCCATAACAATGGCAAGCCCCATACCAAATCCGGGAACTTTTACTCCATCAGCTACTCGAATGAAAGGGAGGAATATCGATTTTAGTTTATCTTTTGGGATGCCTCTTCCTGTATCTTCAACCTCTATGACAAGTGTTCTATCACCGTCTATAAAAGCATTTATAGTTATATGACCTTTGTCGGTATACTTTATGGCATTAGTTACTAGGGAAGGTGCGAATAAGCAGGTCATTTCTTCCCAAGCTGACTCGCTGATTAAAATTTCGCGGATCTGGGCCGATTTTTTTCCCGCAAACACATCGAATCAGCCTATTTAGGCTATTTTTTCCACCATTTCTGGCGTTATTTCCGGTTTTTACTGAGATCTCTCCCACTGACGTATCATTTGGTCCACCCGAAACAGGTTGGCCAGGGTGAATAACATCGCCAGTTGGTTATCGTTTTTCAGCAGCCCCTTGTATCTGGCTTTCACGAAGCCGAACTGCCGCTTGATGATGCGAAACGGGTGCTCCACCCTGGCACGGATGCTGGCTTTCATGTATTCGATGTTGATGGCCGTTTTGTTCTTGCGCGGAGGCTGCTTCAAGGTTTTTACCCTGCCGGGACGCTCGGCGATCAGCCAGTCCACATCCACCTCGGCCAGCTCCTCGCGCTGTGGCGCTCCTTGGTAGCCGGCATCGGCTGAGACAAATTGCTCCTCTCCATGAAGCAGATTACCCAGCTGATTGAGGTCATGCTCGTTGGCCGCGGTGGTGACCAGGCTGTGGGTCAGGCCACTCTTGGCATCGACACCAATGTGGGCCTTCATGCCAAAGTGCCACTGATTGCCTTTCTTGGTCTGATGCATCTCCGGATCGCGTTGCTGCTCTTTGTTCTTGGTCGAGCTGGGTGCCTCAATGATGGTGGCATCCACCAAAGTGCCTTGGGTCATCATGACGCCTGCTTCGGCCAGCCAGCGATTGATGGTCTTGAACAATTGACGGGCCAGTTGATGCTGCTCGAGCAGGTGGCGGAAATTCATGATGGTGGTGCGATCCGGCAGGGCGCTATCCAGGGATAATCGGGCAAACAGGCGCATGGAGGCGATTTCGTACAGGGCATCTTCCATGGCACCGTCGCTCAGGTTGTACCAATGCTGCATGCAGTGAATACGCAGCATGGTCTCCAGCGGATAGGGCCGTCGGCCATTGCCCGCCTTGGGATAAAACGGCTCGATGACAGCGGTCATATTCTGCCATGGCAGAATCTGCTCCATGCGGGAGAGGAAAATCTCTTTTCGGGTCTGACGGCGCTTAGTGCTGAATTCACTATCGGCGAAGGTGAGTTGATGGCTCATGATGTCCCTCTGGGATGCGCTCCGGATGAATATGATGATCTCATATCAGGAACTTGTTCGCACCTTCCCTGGCTCTGGGGGATGGTCGATTTTCAGCGTATCCATCCCTGGGTCGCGGAAAAAATCAACCTGCTGGCCCGTACCGGCAATCACGCCCAGTCTATCTCCTGGCACGACTGGTTCGCCGTGATGAATGAAACGTCCGGCATCCTGCTGATTTTTCTGCTCCCCATTGCCATCGGTGCGCTGGTCAGTATCAAAAACCATCCGTCCCGGCCGATAAAGAGCAAGCGTATCGTCAATATCCACACGCTGCCGCAGATCATGAGCAAATGGTCGCCGGCCATTGTGCCGGTGCTGGCAGAAAGCCGGTCGGCGGACCTGTTAATGAACGATGACGGCCCGGAACGCCGCTGGGCGGAAAAACCGGAAGAGTTCGCCGCCAGGCATGGTCTTATCGCCTCGCGCATACTGGACCGGGAAAAAGCCCGTGACGTTTTTATCTCTCAGCTGGGTACACGGTTGTCGGCCTCTCCGGACACATTGCAGGATTATGAGAAAGCCCTGTTTGCCGTGTTCGGCCTGCAGGTGTTGATGAATAACCGGAAAGCCGCCAAAAAACTGCTGGATGATCTGAACCGCAGCTGCCTCCCGCGCAACCGTAAAGAACGTAAGCGCACGAAAAATCTGTACCGTCCTGATTTTTCCCGGGCAGAAAAAGCCTTTCAGAAGGTCTGGCAGGCGGAGGGGATGAAAGAAATCCATGCCACACACCAGTACGTCAGAACGGCTCTCAGCGGCCTGCTGGGCCACGATATTCGCCTGCCGCCGTCACAGTATCTCTGGCTGAAGCCCATCGATCGCACACTCTGGTATGCCCTGCACGGCGCCGATACCGCCAGCGTGTTTGTGGAGGGGGCGGGCGTCATTGCTGGGGTCAGTTTGGATATCGAAAATTATTGTACGTTAAGGTGATTTTTTATACACCTGGTCTGCGGTAAGGGGACTTGACCACGTTGACAGGCAGCTATGAGCGAAAAACGGACATTCCTGCCAGTAATGGGCTAACCCCAGCCCATTACTGGCTCGCAGCTGCCTTTAAGCCCATAGTGATTCAGAGCGGCCCGGGCAATTACGACATATGTGTTTCATTCATGATGATATTTCTTCCTAAGTGATGGTGTATTCTTCAGACATTGAGATGATGCAGCGTAATCCTTCGAGATGTTCTTCATAATCGTTGATGAATTTTTTTAATTCAGCAACATGCCCAATCAGTTCAAGACATTCTGGGTGAGCACCAGCCTTAATTTCCTGGTGGGAATAGCTTATTTTCATCCCGGCAAGATAACCTACGCTTACGTTGTGAATGATAGCCTGAGCTAATCCCTCTGCACGGGCCTGACGAAGCAGATAATGGCTCAACGGGGGAGCCGTTAGTTTTTTCACAAATCCCGATGCTTTTACCCGGGTGCCTGACGGAATATATATTCGTAGCGTCGATAGCGTATCCATCATTACTCACTCACCTCTACCGCACTGGTTTCGCTGCTTTTCTGCTTCCTGGAACCCGCATGGGTTGCCATCCAGGCTGGGGCATCAGCAAGTTTAATGTTCTCCGGCACGAAGCCATGTTTCAGGCAGGCTACGCGCTGGGAACGATAAATGCCGGTATAACCCGATATCAGCCAGGCAACAGCGCAAGCCAGTGCAGCATAAACGCCCATTTCAGAGCCAAATAACTCAATTGCCATCAGTGTTGAAGCCACAGGGGTGTTCGCAGCTCCGGCAAAGACGGCCACAAAGCCAATCCCGGCCAGAAAACTGACCGGTAAATGCAGCAGAGGAGCCAGCGCGTTACCCAGTGTCGCCCCAATGTAGAAGAGTGGTGTGACTTCCCCGCCTTTAAAACCTGCGCCCAGAGATGTGACGGTAAATACCAGTTTGCCCAGGAAATCCCATGGCGCCAGATGCTGATGAAAAGCGTCCACGATAACGGGAATACCCAGACCGATATAGCGATCGGCACCCAGACAAAAGACCGCCACAGCCACTACCAGCCCGCCAATGAACGGTCTAAGCGGTGCATAATGGATAGTTTTCTTCATGAAACTGCCGATGGCATGTGTTGCACTGGCAAAAGCCCTTGCCGTCAGACCAAAGAGCCCACCGGAAATAATGACAGCAATCAGTGCCCAGGCAGACATATGAGGAATAAACGAGACGGCGTAATGGGTATGATGGACTCCCCATAATAACCCAGTTTGATCGGCCACAATGGCAGCGAAAATACACGGTATTAATGCGTTGTAATTCATCCGCCCTACGGCCAGAACCTCAAGCCCAAAAATGGCGCCCGCGAGAGGGGTGCCAAATACTGATGAGAAACCGGCGCTGATACCGGCCATCAGGACAATGCGTCGGGTATCCGGCGTCAGGCCAAACAGGCGAGTAAACTGATCCGCAATGGATGCCCCCATCTGTACTGCGGTACCTTCTCGCCCGACAGAGGCTCCAAAGAGGTGAGAAACAACCGTGCCGATAAAGACCAGTGGGGCCATGCGCAGACTGATAATTTTTTGCGGATCATGAATTTCATCGAGCACCAGGTTATTTCCGCCCTCTACAGCGCTGCCGTAGTGCAGATAAACCCATCCCACTGCAAATCCTGCAACTGGAAGCAACCAGATAAGCCAGTGGTGGCTGAGCCGGGTCGTAGTAGCCCAGTCAAGGGAAAACAGAAAGAATGCAGAAGCTGTGCCGGTCAGCACGGCAATCAGGAAAGCAAGGCCAAGCCATTGCGCAAGAGAACTGATTGAATTATTGAGCAGGAACTGATTTGAGCGCATTGAAGCATCCTCAGATGGTTAATCATCCCGGACACAACGCTGCATGGCTGATAAAATAATACGCCTGCCTCTTCCCGGTCCGGGAATAAAAGCAGGCATCATTAGCCACATGGCGGTTCAAGGGGGAATGCCATCCCCTGTAGTGGTTACTATACTACAGGAATCGATTCAGCAAAAGCATGTCATATTTCGTCTGAATGTTAGTTCCGGTCATATAAGGATTATATTTTTGCGTGATTGACCCGAGCGAATAGCTCCTGATGGCTCTCTTTTTTATTTTTCTACAGCTAAACTGACCTCTAAATCAACATATCAAAGTGTCAACGATGTCCGCTTCTGGCACTCAGCGGACTTTACTTACATAGATGATGCGTCAGGCTGCCAGTCACAGAGCGCTAACTATTACGCTATGACTGCAAATAAACACTGTTATTTCAGCTTTTCAGTTTTATGAAGCGCTTGTATCCGGCAAACCTGTGACGCACTGTAGCCCGTAGCATCTGCCGTTTCCTGGATACTCAGTTTCTTTACCTGTCGGTAGTACAGGACTTTCTGATGTCGCTCCCGATCGGCCTGCTTACCTCGGTATTTCCCCAGTGTATGTGCCCGTTCAATTCCCTGCTTCTGCCGCAGGCGGCGGCTCAGCCAGTCCTTATGCGACATCGCGGCCATCAAGTCGATAAGCATATTATTGATGGCGGTTATCACGGCGCGGGTGATTGGGTCAGCCTGTGAAGGGTCCTTATCTGACAGTGCCTGCCAAGAGGTGGGCACATCCAGGCTGACAATCCGCAGCTCGTGTTGCTCGATCTGCCTTTTCAGCGTCATCCAGTCGCTGTTACTTAAACGGGTCAGGCGGTCTATCTGCTCGACCAGCAAAATATCATTGCGGTGACTGTCCATCAGTAAGCGTCCCAGCTCCGGACGGTCAAGTTTTGTCCCGCTGATATTCTCCCGGTAGTAACTGGCTATTTTATGTCCACGCTCCTGAACGAACTGCTCCAGCATCTCTTTTGCCCGATCGGCGAACTGATCTTCCGTCGATGCCCTTAAATAAGCTCTGATGAACATTTTTTCACCGCATTATCGCATATAGGTTATTGCATTTAATCTATCGCATATAGGTTATGTCATTCATCGTGTACCGTCACGTTTTGGTTATGGCGTCAGGGTGTACCCTTATGCGATATCTGGTTTTGTTAAAAATACCGTACTGAATAATTTACGAGGAAAACTATATGGCAAGGAGGCAGATTCTTTCTCTGTCGGAAAGAGAATCATTACTGGCATTACCGGACGATGAATTAACGCTGACACGAATGGCGTATTTTAGTGAGCATGATCTGGCGCTTATTAGTGCCCACCATAAATCTGCCAGCCGTTTTGGTTTTGCCGTCCTTCTTTGCTATCTGAAAAATGTCGGCTTTGCACCGGATAAAAAAATCCCACCCTCTGATGCGCTGCTGAAGCATATCGCCAGCAGGCTAAAACTTACCGGGGATCTCTGGCCTGCTTACCTTTCCGGCAGGGATACCACCCGGCGCGAGCATTTAACCGAACTGTACCGCTACCTTGGTGTAAAGGCGTTCACCGGCAAAATACAGCAGGACTGTATTACACACCTGCTGCCGATGGCGACGCGTACCGATAAAGGTATTCTCCTGGCCGAAGAGTTACTGGTCTGGCTCCGGCAGAACAACGTGATAATACCCGCGATTGATGTCGTGGAGCGTACCTGTGCTGAGGCTATGGCAGGCGGCGATAAAATCGTATTTCAGACCCTGAATGCACCGTTAACTCCGGCTCACAGGGATGCCCTGGATAGTTTACTTGAGTCATCAGATAATCAGTCTTCCAGGTTGACATGGCTTCTGCAACCGCCGGGTAAAATCAATGGTAAGAACGTGCTGCAACATCTTGATCGGCTCAGTAGCATTGAATCGCTGGCATTACCGGAAGGTATAGATCGTACCATTCACCAGAACCGGTTGCTGAAACTGGCGCGGGAAGGCCGAAAGATGAGTAGCCGGGATTTGACCCGATTTTCAGCAGCCCGCCGTCATGCGATCCTGGTGTGCGTGCTGGAAGAAGCCAGAGCCACACTGACAGACGAAGTGATTGAGTTGCATGAGCGAATGCTGAACAGCCTTTTCAGCAAAGCCAAAAGAACACAGGCTGAGCGCCTTCAGCAGACCGGAAAGCTGATCCAGTCAAAACTGAGGCAGTACATCGATGTCGGTCAGGCGCTGTCTGATGCCCGCGATTCCGGTGGCGATCCGTGGCTCGCAATAGAAAACATACTCCCATGGCCTGAATTTGTCGCCAGTCTGGAGGAAACACGCCATCTCGCCAGAAAAAATAATTTTGACCCGCTGCATATTATTACCGAGAAATACAGCACATTACGGAAATATGCCCCGCGCATGTTGTCAGCTTTACAGTTAGTCGCCACCCCGGCAGCGCAACCTCTGGCTGATGCGCTGGTTGTGATCAAGGATATGTACCGGAAGCAGTCACGTAAAGTTCCGGCCACCGCGCCGCTTGAGTTTGTCCCTGAAAGCTGGCGCAAGGTGGTAATTACACCTGCGGGTATTGACCGGCAATATTATGAATTTTGTGCGCTCAGCGAGCTTAAGGGGGCGTTGCGCTCCGGGGACATCTGGGTTAAAGGTTCACGCCGCTACAAAAATTTTGATGATTACCTCATTCCCGAAAAGGACTTTGACAAACTCACACCGGCGCTGCCACTGCCCGTATCTGCTGATTATCATGAGTACATTACCGGCCGTATGACCCTGCTTCAGTCCAGGCTTGAAGAGGTCAATGCCATGGCTGCCCTTGGTGAACTGCCCGATGTGGAAATATCTGACAGGGGCGTAAAAGTCTCTCCGCTGGATAACTGCGTCCCGGTGCAGGTTTCACCGCTGGCAGAGCTGGTTTACAGCATGCTACCGCGCCCTAAAATCACGGAAATTCTCGATGAGGTAAACAGCTGGACGACGTTTACCCGACATTTTTCGCATATAAAAAATGACATTACCCGTCCCGATACCCGCCTGCTCCTCACCACCATTCTTGCGGATGGCATCAATCTTGGCCTGACCAAAATGGCGGAAGCCTGCCCCGGTAGCACCAAATCATCACTCGAAGATATTCAGGCATGGTACATCCGCGACGAAACCTATTCAGCAGCCCTTGCAGAGCTGGTAAACGCGCAGGGGAAAAGGCCGCTGGCGGCATTCTGGGGAGACGGGACAACATCATCATCAGATGGACAGAATTTCAGAACAGGCAGCTCAGGCCGCTACGCAGGGCAGGTTAACCCGAAATACGGGCAGGAGCCCGGACGTCAGTTTTATACCCATATTTCGGATCAATACAGCCCGTTTTACACCTGCATAATCAGTCGGGTCAGGGATTCAACCCATGTGCTCGATGGCTTGTTGTACCACGAAAGCGACCTGGAAATCAGGGAGCATTACACCGATACAGCGGGTTTCACCGATCATGTCTTTGCCCTGATGCATCTGCTGGGATTTGCGTTCTGTCCGCGAATCAGGGATCTCCACGACAAGAAGCTGTTTATCAAAGGGAAAGCAGACCAGTACCCGGCGCTTCAGTCACTGATATCAACAACCAGCCTGAATCTGAAAGAGATCGAAATTCACTGGCCTGAAGTGCTGCGTCTGGCAACCTCGATAAAGCAGGGAACCGTGACGGCATCCCTGATGCTGAAAAAGCTTGCCAGCTACCCCAAGCAAAACGGGCTGGCCAAAGCACTGAGAGAAATTGGCCGTATTGAACGAACGCTGTTTATGCTCGACTGGTTCCGCGATCCGGCACTGCGTCGGCGGGTACAGGCGGGGCTGAATAAAGGTGAAGCCCGTAACGCGCTGGCGCGAGCGGTATTTATGCACCGGCTGGGAGAAATCAGGGATCGAAAACCGGAAAATCAGAGCTATCGCGCCAGTGGACTGACGCTCCTGACAGCTGCCATATCCCTGTGGAATACCGTATATATGGAAAGAGCTGTCGATGCCCTGAAGCGTAAAGGGGGGAAGATCAACGATCAATTGCTGTCGCATTTGTCCCCGCTAGGCTGGGAGCATATCAATCTGACAGGAGATTATATCTGGAAAAGCAACCGGATACCGGCTTCCGGTAAGTTTCGTCGGCTGAGGCCAGCTAAAGTCGAAAGGTCAAAAAATGGCCTTAACGTACAATAATTTTCGATATCCAAACTGACCCCATTGTGAGCGATCATTCACGGATCTCCTTTTATAAATTGATCCTTGCTACGCAACATGGTAGTTTACAACGGTTTGTAGGAATTACTTGGGTGGGACGTTCCCGGAATAGCGTCCAAAGGGAAGGGGTGATGAATTTACGGCCCCTGAATGCAAAAACCCCCTGAAATCTGCTATCAACTTGGCGGTGGATTCAGAAATCAGGGGGTCCAAAAGCAGGCGCTGGCCTGTGAAGGATTATAGCAAATGCAGATTCTAACACAACCCCCACACGCCATAAGTTCGGGCGGGTGTGACTGAAACAAGTCTCCATCTTAAAACCCGGCCTACGGGCATACCCAATCAGACCCCTTGCTATAACGTGGCTTCGCGACGCCGCCGCCGGTTCCTGAACCGGTTGATCCGGTCACTGGCCACGCCTGCGGGGCGTCTGAAAATCACAGCAGAACTGCGCCGCCGCATCCGGCATAACAAGTATTGGGTCAATGAGGCAAACCGGTTCGGACTGGAAACGCTGTGTGAACTGTTGCTGGCCATCCTTGACGATCTTGATTTAAGAGACTGGCAAACCAGACACAACCTGGAAACGCTGGCCGAACGTGCCGGCTTGGCCACGCGCAGTCAATCCGGCCATGTGTCGATCTCCCGTGCCAGCCGGGGCTGTGACCGCCTGGTCTGGCTCAACGCTATCATTACAGAAAAAGCCCCCTTCAATCCTTATGACGCCCGCTGTGCCTGTAAGCACATCGAGGTCACAGAAGATTTCTTTGCCATTCTCGGCGTTCCGCTCAAGCAGGTTTACCGGGAGCGCGCACGGCTGCTGAACGTCGATCAGAATGAAGTCATCCACTCTGGTGATCAGCGGTTAATTGCGATCAAGGTTGAAAACTGGATGCGTAAGGCCGCTGCCGGGTTAGCCAGGATGAAATCAAAGCGTGACGCCGCACGCCAGCTAAAACAAGCCTACTACGCTCTTACACCCGCCTGATTGTTCACGCGAACAACCGCCTTAACTGGCGGGAACTCTGCACGTCTGCAATAAAATCCAGTACAAAAAAACACCATCCAACGGAAACTATTGCCAGCTACCAGGTGAATTTCCCTGCCGGCAGTAACCGGTTTGGCCACATTTGTGCTGCGATGGCCGATAACTGCTGTATACCTTGTGGGTAAGTTACAGTGAAGTGCAAACGGTTCGGTGCAATTACTCTTTTGGTTTATCTTTTAATTACTTACGTAATATAAAAGATAAAACCAAATAAAAAGACATTACTGTTATCCCCTTTGAAAAGTGGATAACCGAACGACATCGGCGCAAGCGCCTCAAAAGTAGCTCCCATCGCTACGCGACGGGCCCCTGACGGCGAATAACATTAGTTACAGCCTTCACAAAGGCCTTCGTCATAAAATCGGCGCCGGTTTGCCAACCAGACGCCCCTCCCCACCACTGAAAAGCGCCGCCGCCCCCGGCCAAAGGCCGGGGAACACCATCGCTTTTAATAATGGGTGTTGTAACTACTCTTCTTCATCGCTGTGGGTGGAGCTGTGGTCAGTTGTTTAGTACACGCTCGTAAGCGGCCCTGCGGCCCGCTAACGCGGAGATACGCCCCGACTGCGGCTGTCGCCTTGTCGGGACCACTCCGACCGCGTACAGAGGCGTCTGAGCTGTTTTAAGCGGGTATGGCTTTGCAGCTACCGTGTTAAGTTTCCTGGTGTCGCTGAAATAGTTGATGAACATCCCCCTAAGCGTCAGCAGCAAGCTGCCGCCGCTAAGGCCCCGGAAATCACGCCCTTTACGTCGTAAACGCCGTAAAGCCCGCTCACCGGGGTTAAAAGGGATTACTTTTACTTCTTCATTGCTGTAAGCGGGTTAAGGCTAATCAGGGCAGGGGGTAGGGTGGCAGAGTTTATAGCCAGGTAACCGGCTACGCCGGGCTTTCGGCGCCATTTGACTCCACAGACACATGTAACCTCATCTGGCGCCTCCATGCCGCTGACGCGGCATCCAGAAGTTTCCCGATGCTGTAAGTCTTAACGTCTGCTTTGAGCCAGTTCCGGATCTGCCGGAGCCCTACCGGCGCTCAGTGGCCAAGAAACACAATATGCAGCGGTGTTATTAGCTTCTTTGACGCTAGATGTTGTATCCCTCCCCTGCCCAGAGATCGGTCGCTCAGCACCAGAAAAGGGCGGTGTGGTTATTCCCTGACCGTGGTACACTTCCGGAAACTTCGTAAAGCGCGAAAAGTCGGATCAGGACGGAACGGCCGTCCGGTAATTTAACGGCGTGGCTGTATGGCTGCTTGTTATCTCTAAGGTGATTATTTTGTATGTGAATTTCACGGTGTGAAATGAATGGCGACATAACAGTATGTTTCAGGCGGGCGTGAGTCAGCTGCATCCTTACGCTATACTGATATGCATATCATCAGTATGTATTCCGGAGTGCATTATGAAGCAGCGCATCACCGTCACCATAGACAGCGACAGTTATCAGTTACTGAAATCCGCAGACGTCAATATCTCCGCCCTGGTGAACAGGGCCATGCAGAATGAGGCCCGTCGTCTGCGTGCCGAACGCTGGCAGGCTGAAAATCAGGAAGGAATGGCCGAGGTTGCCCGCTTTATTGAGATGAACGGTTCATTCGCCGACGAAAACAGGGACTGGTGAGATGCAGTTTAAGGTTTATGCCTATAAAAGAGAGAGCCGCTATCGTCTGTTCGTGGATGTGCAGAGTGACATCATCGATACCCCCGGGCGACGGATGGTGATCCCGCTGGCCAGCGCCCGGCTGCTGTCGGATAAGGTTTCCTGTGAACTCTATCCGGTGGTGCACATCGGGGACGACAGCTACCGCCTGATGACCACGGACATGGCCAGCGTCACGTCCTCCGTCACCGGGGAGGAAGTGGCCGATCTCAGCCACCGGGAAAATGACATCAAAAATGCGATAAACCTGATGTTCTGGGGAATTTGACAGCCTCCCCGCCCTGAAAGACATCGAGGATGTCAAAACGAAGTATTGCCGCAGAGCTTAACCCTCAGCATGAACTGCTCTCCGGAGCGGATGCCCTGCAGGCTTTCGTGGGGTCAGCTTAAACGAACGGTTCACACAAAAACCCTTAAGCCAGTAACATTTACGCAACGGGACAAAAAGGCCGGTATGGAAGGGAAAACGGAAACCTTCATAAAAACGTCTGTTGATGATAACGGCATGTGGCTGCTGACCGTCCCGGCGGGGAGTACGGGCGACGAAACGGTGGTTGTGGTCGTCAGACGGGTGGAGGAATGTCGTTACGGGTCAGAGGACTCGCCAGGGGCATATCTGTCGATCACCTCCAGCCTGACGCTGTACGGTGACGGACAAGGAACACCGCAGACCATTGTCGCGAAGTTCGTGCCCGGCACGGTGGAACTGTTCAGTGTCGAATTTATGCTGAAAGAATTTTTACCCCGTGGTCGCGGGGTGGGCAGCTAGATCATGCAGCAGATGGTGCTCTGGACCCGCTCCCTGCCGCCGGAAACGCTGGTCGGAAGAATCGACATCTCGTCCGTGGATGAGAAAAACATTCACAATCTGATCCGCCGGAGCAGACTGTGGCGCGGGCTGGGGTTCCGGTTCCCGCCGGGGGAAACCAGCTCAATGCCGCTGCGGGCAGACGAACTGCAGTTGCCGCGGGGCAGGTGTTCAACGCTCCGGGTGGAGCCCCTGGTATCCGCGGTACGCCGGCTGGAAGACTGTTATCGCGGGCTGCAGGAAAAGATCGTGCAGCTCGAAGGCAAAAAACGGTCGCAAAAACAGTTAATTACTTCACTTCAGAATCGTCCATTTTATCATCTGTTGCACAGGAAAGGGGGCCAGCTCCCGGACGAGAAATGTGACGCCCTGCCGCTGCGGGCAGAAAAACTGTCTCTGCCGCAGAGCGGGGATTCTGACCTGGAGGTGGCGCAACGGGCAACCGGGGTCATCCGGCTGGCTACCCTGTGTGCTCAGTCGCAGAAAAGAATCCTGGAGCTGGAAAGGGAGCTTGCCTCGCAAAGTGAGGAGCTCGTTGACCTGCAGGCAAATCTCCTTTCTATCCTGCGTGAGAAAGTCGGCAACGAGGCCTTATTCTGGGGGGGCGTGGTGAGTATTATTGGATTTATCTACTGGATGTTGGGGTCATGAATGTTCCCGTTCCATAGCCACCCACTGAAGAGGAGTGAAACCTGTGGCCGAAAATATCGTGTCTACCGTCATTGACGGGGTAGTTTTGTTTGCGACTTCGTCTGTTTTCTGGCTGGCCGTCGCTGGCTGGTTAGTCATCCTGACTCCGGTAATATTACGAAGAAAATTCTCTGCAAAGAAAAAAGTTAACATAAATTATGAATAACCTGGTTCCAGTTGGATCTCCGGCATCTCCCGGAACATTGCTCCCGGTGGCCATCGATTACCCTGCCGCCCTCGCCCTGCGCCAGATGGCGCTCGTACAGGATGAACTCCCGAAATACCTGCTGGCGCCGGAAGTCAGCGCCCTGCTCCATTACGTGCCGGATCTTCACCGCAAGATGCTGCTGGCGACGCTGTGGAACACCGGCGCGCGCATTAATGAAGCGCTCGCGCTGACCCGGGGGGATTTTTCGCTGGCGCCGCCGTATCCGTTCGTGCAGCTGGCCACGCTCAAGCAGCGCACCGAGAAAGCGGCCAGGACGGCAGGTCGTGCCCCCGCAGGCAGTCAGGTCCATCGTCTGGTTCCCCTTTCCGATCACCACTACGTCAGTCAGCTGCAGATGATGGTGGCCACCCTGAAAATTCCGCTGGAAAGACGAAACAAGCGCACCGGCAGAATGGAGAAGGCGCGTATCTGGGAGATCACAGACCGTACCGTGCGCACCTGGCTTAGCGAAGCGGTGGAGGCCGCAGCGGCCGACGGGGTGACGTTCTCAGTACCGGTTACCCCCCATACGTTCCGTCACTCCTACGCGATGCATATGCTGTATGCCGGCATACCACTGAAGGTTTTGCAGAGCCTGATGGGCCACAAATCGATCAGTTCCACGGAGGTCTATACGAAAGTGTTTGCGCTCGATGTCGCGGCACGGCACCGGGTGCAGTTTGCTATGCCGGAAGCTGAAGCTGTTGCGTTGATAAAAAAGTTAACCCCAAACCAATCTACATAGGTCAACTATGGGTAATACCCCAGGTTTCGACCTAAAGTAGTTCTTGTGTGGGAAACAGTCCAAGCTTAATGGGGGCTTATCCAGCCTCACTTTTTACAGCTTTCAATCACATTAATTATGTTCAGAAAGGCCCTCATTGCCCTAAAGAAAAAAAATGCAGCCATGAAAATAAGGAATAATTGAGATACAACTCCTGCTAAATCATGGTTGCTACCAGCCACTGATAGCAACGTAAATAGTAATGCAAGCGAAAAATGTAAGGCGATTGTAGTATTTGAATTCATGTATATCCCCTTATGTATAGGACTGAGGCCATCCGCAAATTTTCACTATCGCGAAGTTGTTGCCTCGATATAAAAGGTGTTACCACCCTGAACAAGATAACAAGATAACAAGATAACAAGATAACAAGATAACAAGATATTATCGTTGTTTCGCTTCTGCGATTAATCTGGATATCTCTGTTTTTGATAAACTTTTTAGTGCCTCTACAGCTGCCCTGACTACGTCAGAACGATTCACTCTGCTTTTACCTGAAATCATTTCACCCGTTATAAGATCATCAATGTCTTTTAAGTTTTCTTCAAAAAAGGAAATGCTCACTGGTTTTGCTTTACTTACAGCCAATGGTCTCTCTGAAGTCACTTTGGTATTATCAATACCAGCAGTACCACCGTTAATAAACGCTGCCTCATCACGAGATGGAGTATTTGCTCTATTTCTCACAGAATAACCTCTTTAACTAACGATTCGATTTCTTGTTGTGCTTTGTCATTTTGCGTTTCAAAAATTGTCATTGATTCTGCCCAGGCATCTCGATGCGCTTTTCGATCACAAACTCGGGAACTAGCCAGACGCATTTCAGGATAATCCTTGAGTACGTCAGCTGCCTGATTTGCTTCATTGACAAACATGTTCGTGGGCGTCATGTTTAAAACGAGATATCCCCGGACGTCCTCATTAAAATCTTTTGCTGCTGTAAAAACAGAGCATGTATGAGGCACTACATCCAAGTCCATTTGAGAAGGCCGCAACGGAGAAATGAATACGTCAGCGGCCATCAACCCACTACGCATTTCTGCACTGTCGCGGCCAGCACAGTCTGCGATGACAAAGTCATAAGATTTCTCGTGTTCCTTTAGCATGGCTTTGATGTTGCCTGTTGCGCCAGTAACCGGAATATGGGGAAGATCTTCAGGACGATTGTTGTACCAGGTCAATACAGATTTCTGGTCATCTGCGTCGACAATGATCACTCTATTGCCCAGTGACATCAGATACGCAGCTATAGATACCGCCAGTGTACTTTTACCAACCCCACCCTTTTGACTACCCAATACTATTATCATCATAGCCTCATATTAAGTTGTTAAGTTAACAACTTAATATTGCCAAACAGGCGACAATATTGCAATTCCTTTATTAAGTTAATATCTTGTTAAGTTGTTAACTACATGATTTATAACTGAATTGTTTTTATATCTTAACAAATTAGTAAGATGTTAGGATAACAAGATAACAAGATAACAAGATAACAAGATGGCAAAGTGGTGCCTTTATCCGAAATCCCCATGGAACCACATAATGCGGCTTTCAACTCCAGGCTACCTTTAGGGAGGGTAGTATCAACCAGTTATGACCGCGTGAAGCAAAAAGTGGGGCGTAGTGGGAAGCCTTTGAATCTTCGGTGTGTCGAAGTGGGGAGTTGGTGAGACAAATTTGGTAAAAGGTGGTGAGAAGCGGGATAGCTTCTCACTTCAATCCAAAAAGGTGTGTTGAAGTGGGAAGGTGCGTAAGTATATACAGATAAAAACACACATTTAACAGGTTCTCATCCCGCTACAACACACCTATTAAGACGTTTAAGGCGAGGCTTCCCCCTACAACACACCTATCAAGATGTTTAAGAAGAGACCTCCCGTTTCAACACACCTTAATCGCGTTGCTTCCCCGTTTTGACACACCTTATACAGCTGTTCCTGGTTTCAGGTTTGCTGAGCGACGGTGGATCAGAATGAAAGTCTCTTTACCTTTTTTGGTGATGCTGTGGTCAAGGTACCCAATATCCTGCAACTGCTTGAGGGCCAGTTTAATGATACGGTTCTGTTCCTTTACCGGAGAGAGCAATGAGAGCCTGTCTCGTATTCGTTTGAAAGATATGGGGACTGGGTTCGTAGGCAGGCTTTCGATGAAAGTATACAGGGCCTGAGCTGCTTCCTTTCGGGTTAAAGCGTTTATCGGTTTATGTCGTAGCAGAACAGTGTAATCAGTTTGGTAGAGTTCCCATAGTCGCTGATCAGCTTCAAGTTCCACCTGGTCGTTTGCAAAATCCAGTTCACCTGTCTTAAGCAAACCTGTTACGGAAACTTTTTGAAGGCCCTCTGAGTCGCTACGGGTAAAGGTAATGGTCTTGCCACGTATCCTGGTCAAAGCTTCTGAAATACTTTTTCTAAGACGGGAATCGAATCTCTTAGACTCAAAGCGGCACATTCCAGCAAACTCATGAAAAGTAAGCTTAATGCTGTTGGTTTTTAAACCGTACTTACTGAAAGCTTCTATGATACCGACCCATACCTTGAAGTCGATGGCCATACTCAACCGTTCACCGGTTATACGAATATCGTCGTACCCCTCCCGCCTTGAGAATTCCAGATCCTTGAGAACAGAGGTCGCATCGATTGATGTTCTGGTGCCCTTTGCAGGCCTGCTTGAAGGAACAAAAACATTTAATCTCATCAGGGCTACAGGCTGAACTGTGGCCTTACTTGTGACGGTGAGTTTATTGTTAACACTTTCACAATCTGGACCTATAACCTCGCCGATATAAACATTCTCATTCATATAGTTATATCCATTCATAGCATATGATCGATATGTGCCTAAATATTAACTCTTTCCCGTTTCGACACACCTTTCTTCCCGATTCTACCCACCCTTACCCCGTTTTGACACACCTTTTTCCCGCTTCAGAACACCTTTTTCCCACTACGACACACCTGAAATCGCTACGAAGCCCGTAAACAAAGGTTTTGCCGCTAAAGGGATCAGTTTGGATCAACTTGGATAACTAAGGGTAAGTTATTGGATCTACTCAAAGGATATGTGGATAACTCATTATGGAATCTATAGAACTTAAGTGCGTAAGGTGCTTTAAAAGGCTTCAGCTCCCCTGGTGCTTCCTCGCTCACTCGCGGGCTTCGCCCTGTCGTTCGGCTGCGGCGAGCACTGCTGGCTCTCTCTGAAAGGCAAAATTTAACCGATCCTCGCAACGGGGATATCTCTCCAGCGAGTGGTGTACGCAGGGGAGAGCATATCGCGTTTCATTTGCCAGGATGGCGCAATTCCTCTACCGGCAAACCATACTTTACCCAGCCCTGAGTTGTTGATCCCGTCCAGAACCCTCATCAGCTCAGCACTGTGAGGGCGTGGCGGGCGTTCGTCAAACAGCTGCAGCTGCGAAACGCCAGAGCCGGTGAAGTCATTCAGCATAACTCCGGCTTTGGCATACCGGTGCCCGTCCTTCCAGATACGCTCCAGAGCCATTGTGGCGGCCGCAATAATGTCCCGGGTGTCCTGAGTGGGTGTAAGCAGTTTCTCCGTGGCCACGTTGCCGTAGTAAGGCTCTTTGACGGCGAACGGAGACGTTTTGATGAATACGGAAATATGCCGGCAATACTGGCGCTCTTTACGCAGCTTTTCAGAGGCCCGCTCTGCGTACTGACAAACAGCCTGGCGGAGCGAATCGTACTCCGTGATTTTCTCTCCAAAACTGCGGCTGCAGACAATCTGCTGTTTCGTTGGTGGGGCTTCCTCAAGCGACATGCAGCTTTCCCCGTTCAGTTCGCGTACTGTTCGCTCGAGAACGACGGAGAAATTTTTCCGGATGAAGGCCGGGTTCGTCAGGGCCAGATCGAGCGCGGTCCTGATACCCAGTACATGGAGCTTGCGTGCAATACGGTTTCCCACGCCCCAGATCTCTTCGACCGGCTGCAGTGAAAGCAGTTTCCGCGTTCGCTGAGGATTCCCCCGGGTCAGTGCGAGCACACCACGGAACTGTTTCCACTCTTTTGAGGCCCACTGGGCTGATTTTGCGAGGGTTTTCGTTGGCCCGGCGCCCACGCCAATGGTCAGGCGGGTACAGTCATACACGTGCTGACGCAGCTGCCGGCCGAAGTCCTCAAGCTCCATACAGTGCTCCACGCCGGTCAGGTCGAGGAACATCTCATCAATTGAATACTGTTCCACCCTGGGGGCCAGTTCCTCCAGGCAGTTCATCACGCGCGCCGACATCGAGGCGTAAAGTTCATAATTACTTGAAAACGCATATATTTTTTCCGGGTATCTTTCGTTTTTTATCTGAAACCACGGAGTTCCCATTTTGATCCAGGGCTTCGCCTCGGCACTGCGAGCGATTACGTTCCCGTCGTTGTTGCTCAGGACGACTATCGGCTTTCCTTTCAAATCCGGGCGGAAAACACGTTCACAGCTGGCATAGAAGCTGTTCACATCGGCCAGGGCAAACATCAGTACATCTCCCTCGGGCGGTGGATGATATGCGTGACGACGCCAAAGATATCCAGCTCGTCGGGATCAGGATAAATCGGCGACCAGGAGGCATTCATGGGCTGCAGCGTCAGTCGCGGCGTCAGCAGAAGCCGTTTCACCGTAAACTCCCCCTGTACGCTGGCGACAACGATATCGCCGTGCCGCGGCTTTTCAGCACTGTCCACAACCAGCAGATCGCCATTGTACAGACTGCCGTCGGCCATGCTGTCTCCGCTGGCACGCAGGTAGTACGTCGCGCTCGGATGCCGTATGCAGTAATCATGGAGATCCAGATCGGACTCGACATAGTCAGCAGCAGGGCTGGGAAAACCGCAGCTGGCCAGATCGGCAAACAATGGAAGGGCCTGTGGCGGGAGTTCTTTCCCGGTGCTGAAAAGTTGTAGCTTCATCTTTCCTCCTGACACTCTAATTTTACTGGTTATGCATACAGTGTGCGCCGGGAGACCGGTAGAGATCAAGGGGTGAAAGTCCCCGACCATTGAAGGACCAGCAATCCACAAGGTCCCCGAGTCATGCGTTGCATACCGCGAGGTATGGGGCGAAGCGTTGACAGGGGTGTTGACAGGCCAGCCATTGAGCCACGAAATGTATATTAAATTACCGGGTGCCGACGTTGTACTGTTAACGGAAGGCAACATCATAGGGTGCGATAGGCTTTGTTGAATAAATCAGATTTCGGGTAAGTCTCCCCCGTAGCGGGTTGTGTT
>OHEH01000221.1_pt1 | contig 29078 bp, 26 predicted proteins | sample 1567221 | NCBI WGS metagenome assembly OHEH01 (sample SAMEA3879586, study PRJEB24766) | human gut metagenome | biome: human-associated habitat; feature: feces | place: USA | collected 1985/1987
CCTAATACACTTTCCATCTGTCCGAGCATTTTCTTGCTCTTCTCTATCGTCTGTGCATCTGACTGCTGTTCTAATATGTCATATGTCGAATCAATCAGCGCTAATGTATTTTCATCAAGTTTCAGGTGCACAACACGGCTCTCGTAATAAACAGGTCTTGTAGCGCCATCTTCTACAGCCTGTGTCATATCATATACATCGATGTAATCACCAAAAACTTCTCTGGTATTTCTATCCTTAGCCGAAATTGGCGTTCCGGTAAATCCAATAAAAGTAGCGTTTGGCAATGCGTCATGAATAACTCGGGCATTACCAATTACAGTATGCGCTTCCTTTTCACCTTTTTCGTTCTCCGACATAACGATTTTTTCATCAAAGCCATACTGGCCACGATGTGCTTCGTCTGCCATAACAACAATATTTCTGCGTTCGGAGAGTGCTTTCTCACCACGCTCGAACTTAAACATAGTTGTAAATATAATTCCATTTGCATTTCTGCCATCAAGAAGCGCCTTTAAATTCTCCTTGCTTTCAGCTTGTACCGGTGTCTGTCGCAAGAAATCTGCACATTGTGAAAACTGGGCATAAAGCTGATCGTCTAAATCAATTCGGTCTGTCATTACCACAATCGTTGGGCTATCCAGTGCTTCCTGCAATAAATGTGCATAGAATACCATTGATAATGACTTACCAGAACCTTGTGTATGCCAAAATACTCCACCTTTACCATCCGTTTTGGTTGCCACTTTTGCCTTTTCGATAGCTTTTCGAACTGCAAAATACTGATGGTATCCAGCCAGTACTTTAAAACGACTATTGCTACCGCCGGAAAAAAGAATAAAATTCTTCAAAATATCCAGCAAGCGTTCCCTTTGAAACATTCCTTCATAGAAGGTCTCAAAAGACGCATACGCAGTATCTTCATAATTACCATCTTTTGTTTTCCACTCCATAAAACGATCTAATCCTGAAGTGACAGTTCCAGCCTTATTAGTGGACAAATCACTAATAACACAGATAGCATTATAATAAAAGATTGATGGAATATCCTGCATATAATTACGAATTTGATGATATGCATTTTCTGCTCCAACTTCATCCTTAGACGGGCTTTTTAACTCCATCAGAACAAGTGGTAGTCCATTAATAAACAATATAATATCCGGGCGACGATTATTTCCATTTTCAAGAAATGTGAATTGATTTACCACATAGAAAGAATTGCTCTTTTCGTTTTTGTAGTCAATCAAACGCACAATTGATGATTGCTCCTCGCCCTTCACTAAGAACTTAACTGTAATGCCATTTTGCAGGTAATCCATAAAGAGGATATTCTTCTGTAACAAACTGCCGGTATCAAAATTCTTCAGTTTAATCAATGCCTCATCAATAGCATCCACAGGCAAGCTACGGTTAATACGAACCAGACTATTACGCAATTCAACATCCAGTAGTGGACTGCTGTAATCACGATCTAAATCCGGAGCATAGAGATGATCATAGCCCATGTTTTCAAACAGTTCTATGATGGCTTGTTCATATGTATCTTCAGTAAATAAGTCTGGCATGCTAATCCCCCCTTATACCAACTCAAGCTGCTTTTTTAGCTGCCTTTCCATTCTATCCTGCGTCACTATATCGTATGTTTTTCTAAGACTCTCCAATGCGTCATAAAGCTTATCTCTATATTGTTCTTCGGAAAACATTTTTGCCGCTGCTTCTACAGTCATTGCATGTTTTTCACTCTCTTTCTGCATCTTATCAATAATAATTTGGTATTGATACATTTTTCCTAATGCATTCTCATATGCTCTCAAGAAATCGCCATAGGCCAAAGCTTCTTTTCCCTTGAAAATTACTTCAACCTCCATTGCAGTGTTTCTAAGTTCTTCTCTTTTTCGTAAAAAGTCCTTGTGAAACGGTTGTGCCAGTGGATGTTTAATCGCATCTGCTTGACTTTCCATATATGAATTATTTGTAAGCCATACAAAATTATCGTCATTAGCAAACTGAGGTTCTCTTTTCCTTTTTGCTGAAAGCCACATGTAGTTTTCTTTACATAGAGCTGCTATTCCATTTATCAACATGTATGCTTTCAATCGACGATCAAATAGATGTTGCTTATTACTTAACGCTGTTTGATGAACTGATAACCACAGTGCAAGTATAGCAGTTAAAGCCGTGATCATAGAACACCAAAAATTCCAATCTTTCAACATAGAATACCCCTTTCACAAATATAAACAATAATTTAGAACATCAAGCTCGTACTATATACAATGCTTGGTTTGTTGAGTTGGAACCATTTAATGGAAAAATTCCATCTGATTGGATCGTTTCTAAACTTGGAGATATTGCATCTATCAAAACAAATAGTTTCGTCCCGGCCAAAAATTCTGACGCACAGTTGGAGCATTATAGTATTCCGGCATATGACGATCAAAAATATCCTGTTTTTGAATCAGCAACAGGAGTTAAAAGTAACAAATACATCTTAACCTCCAATTCAGTTATGATTTCAAAACTGAATCCTGAGACAAAAAGAGTATGGCGCCCAATGTGTCTTTCTGGACTTGCAGTCAGTTCAACAGAATTTATTATCTTTGAAGCTTTTAATCCAAAGTATAGAGATTTTGTGTTCTCTATTATTGACAGTGTGGCTTTCTCTGATTGGATGTGTGCGCATACTACTGGGTCTACAAACAGCCGTCAGCGCACAGCACCAAATGCAACACTGGAATTTCAATTTGTACTTCCTGATGAAAAGGCAATTATGGATTTCTGTGCTATTGTGACACCTATGTACGATGCTATTGCTGCAAACATTTGTGAAAATCAAAAATTGGCACAACTCAGAAATGCTATACTGCCCAAACTAATGTCTGGCGAACTGGATGTCTCCAACATCAAGCTTTAAGCCGCTAAATTATTGTTTACAACACATTAGAGGGAGGTATCAGAGGTGAAATATAAAAAGGGAGATATTGTCTGCCTATTTGATGGCAGAACTGTTTATGTATTTGATGTTGATAATAAAGAAAAAGAATACCAAGTTAGCAATACTGAAGAGGAAGGAACATTATTTACCATTAAAGAGAATGAAATATTTATGAAAATAGTGTAATGTATAACAACTCCCATCAACGGCGAGAGTTTATAAAAAAGAACAGCCGTTGCTTGTCGGTTCTCAATAAATCAAAGGAGAAACGATAATGAAACAAAATTTAATCAATGATGTTATTCAGGAGATGATACCATTTCTAAATAATGCACAAACTGAAAAGTTACAAATGGTATTACAACACACGCTATTCAATTATGAAATAGTGGAAAATGAAAATAAGGATAATAGTTTAGAACAGAACTTGGTTGAACTTTTCTTATCAGCAAAACGAATTGAGGGATGTTCGGAGAAATCTTTGAAGTATTATTTGGCAACCATACAGCCTATGCTCAACGGTATTGGAAAGCAAATTAAACACATACAAACTGATGATATTCGTAGTTATCTTACAGAATATCAGATAAAAAAGAAATCAAGCCGAGTAACGATAGATAATATACGAAGAATTTTATCCAGCTTTTTTTCTTGGCTTGAAGATGAGGACTATATATTAAAAAGTCCGGTACGAAGAATACACAAAGTAAAAACTGCAAGTAATATCAAGGAAACTTATTCTGATGAAGCTTTAGAACTTATGAGAGACAACTGTGCAGAACCGAGGGATTTAGCAATTATTGATATGCTGGCTTCAACGGGAATGCGTGTCGGTGAAATGGTACTGCTTAACCGAAATGATATTGACTTCAACGAGAGAGAATGTGTTGTTTTCGGTAAAGGGAGTAAGGAACGAGTGGTTTATTTTGATGCTCGCACAAAGATCCATTTGCAAAACTACTTAGAAAGTAGAACTGACAATAACCCAGCATTGTTTGTAACACTAAAATCACCACATGAAAGATTGAAAATTGGTGGGGTTGAGGCTCGGCTTAGAGCATTTGGAAAACAATTAGGAATTAACAAGGTGCATCCACACAAATTCAGACGTACACTTGCAACGATGGCAATAGATAAAGGAATGCCTATTGAACAGTTACAACAACTCTTGGGACATAGAAAGATAGATACAACCTTGCAATATGCAATGGTTAAACAGAGCAATGTTAAAATTGCGCATCGAAAATATATCGGATAGAGAGGATACAGATATGTCAACTTGGAAGGAATATACGGTTGCAGATGTTATTTCTAAAGTTATTGACTATAGAGGGAAAACCCCCAAAAAACTTGGTGGTGATTGGAGTGATTCGGGATATAGGGCTTTATCAGCAAAAAATATAAAAACTGGAAAAATTGTTCAGGTGGATAGTATCAGATATGTATCAGAGGATATGTACAAGGCTTGGATGAAGGAAGAAATTCAAAGAGAAGATATACTTATCACGTCGGAAGCTCCATTTGGACAAATATTCTTTTGGAATAGTGATGAAAAAATAGTTTTAAGTCAAAGACTTTTTGCTATACGAATTAATGAGAAATTTTATCCTAAATATATTTACTTTTATATGACCTCTTTATTTTTTCAAACTGAACTAGACGGTAGAGCGACAGGAACAACTGTTGTAGGAATTCGTCAACCAGAATTACTAAAGTGTAGAATATTTGCTCCTTCATACGAAGAGCAGAGAATTATTGCGGATATCTTGTGGTGTCTAGAACAGAAAATCAACAGCAACGAGAAGATAAACAATAATTTTGTGGCTTAAAAGTCGATGGTTGAGATGTCGATCTCACCGGACAACAGCTTTGGTAATAACGCATCACGCAGTGCTGAAAGTCGCTTGTTTTCAGCCTTGTTAGAATTAAGCTGCTCAATAACTGGAAAAGCAATGGCATTAAATTCTTCTAACTCATTCTCTGTTGGAAGAACAATAGGATATGTCATAATATGTTGCTTGTCTCCACGGGGCATTTTTGTTCCTTTTGATCCAGCCACCATGAATGCAAAGAATTTGTCAGTATATAGAGTGCTGAATAAATACGCTGCATATTGAGATTGAACTGGCGTGAAGCAAAGAACATCTGTTGAACATCCGCACGTGTCTTCACAGTAGACAATCTTCTTAAAATAAGGTCGAATGTTAGATATCAATGTATCTCCCTTTCGGCAGGCAGTGGTTTGTGGCGTATCCGGAAGATTTGTAGCCTCAGTTGAACCAGCTTTTCCTGGCAACATATTCTCCGTTGAAAAGTAGGTGTTGACATTTAGTTCAGAAACAGCCACTTTTTCTTTGGAATATGAGCCAATATCCGAAAGGATTCCTTGACTTGTTATCAAATTGCCATCGCCAAATTGCTCTTGATATATTGTTTGCAAGAGATCAGATAAATTATTGTTTATCTTGATATTAATCTCCATTTTTTTTCTAAAGTTTTCAAACATCTCAACAATTTTATGTTGCTCCACTATATCCGGAATTTCTACTTCAAGTTGCTGAAAAGTTGTCGTTGCTCTTGCAAGCGCAGGTACACCCACCTGTGATGCATTAGATAACAAATCATATTGTCCCTTTCGAGTATGAAAATAATATGTTAGATATTCAGGTAGTACTTTTTCGTTGCATCGAAAACGAAATTGACTTTGTGAAATTACATATCTCTCATACTTTGATGTTTCCGGTATAAAAGAAATTTGCCCTAACGTTCCTCGGTGAGTAACAACGACATCACTTCTATGAGCATTTGCCTTTCCAAGAGAATCTGCTTTTTCTTCTGTCACATACCGAAACTCATCATCATTTAAAGCAATCCCTGTTAAATTACTCCCATTAAGGACAGGCACTCCCGTCTCGACAAAGCACTCCTTCTTTATATTAGATCCAAAAGGTCCCATCGATATTTCATCAAGTAAATCTGCTATACGATACCGTTTAAATTTCATACCCAATTGCCCCTAAATTCTTTCTGATTTTATCCTCCAATTCATGACTCTTCACAAACAACTCAGAAAGTTCAGATGTTAAACGATTCATTTTCTCCTCGAATGGCTCTCCGTCATCCTCTTGCTCTTCAATACCTACATATCGTCCCGGAGTGAGAATATAATCCTGTTTTTCAATCTCCGCCGTATCTGCAACAGCACAGAATCCTTTCACATCCTCAAGACTTCCGTCTACAAATGCCTCATAGGTATCCGAAACTTTCTTGATATCGTCATCGGTAAGTTCACGAAGTTTACGACTTACCATTGTTCCCAGCTTGCGGGCATCAATAAACAATGTCTTTCCGGACTGTTTCTTCTGCTTATTGATAAACCAAAGAGAAACCGGGATCTGAGTTGTATAGAAAAGCTGTGTAGGCATTGCTACAATGCACTCAACCAAATCCGCATTGATAATATTTTTACGAATTTCGCCTTCTCCTCCTGATTGAGAAGATAAGGAACCATTAGCAAGCACCATACCGATTCTTCCCGCTGGTGCAAGGTGATAAATCATATGTTGCAGCCATGCAAAGTTGGCATTTCCTGCGGGTGGCATACCATACTGCCAGCGAACGTCCTCTTTTAATTTATCGGCACCCCAATCTGAAAGATTGAAAGGCGGGTTCGCCATAATATAATCTGCACGCAATGTAGGATGACGGTCATCAAGAAATGTATCTGCTGCATATGTTCCCAAATCCGGCTCAATACCGCGGATAGCAAGGTTCATCTGTGCCATCTTCCATGTGGTAGGATTGGAATCTTGACCATAAATAGAAATGTTACTGATATTACCGCTGTGATTCTCTACAAACTTTGCAGACTGTACGAACATACCGGTTTTAACACTTCTACCAAAGTACGTACTACACAGGACGGAGTAAAGAATTCGCCTCCACGCTTGCCTTCCTGTTCCGCAAACATGGAAAGGCAATACTCATAAGTGCGACCCAAAATATCTTTCTCACTGCCATGTTCGATCATCTGAATATTAGTGAATAAATCCACCACATCACCAAGTCTACGCTTATCCAGTTCCGGACGTGCAAAGTTTTTAGGAAGAATATCCTTCAGACGTTTATTCTCTTTTTCGATAGCACGCATGGCATCATCAATAACTGTACCGATTTCCGGTGTATGCGCTTTTGCTGCAATCTCACTCCACCGCGCCCCCACCGGTACAAAGAAAATACCTTCAGAAGTATATTCATCGATATCTTCCTCAAAGCCATCACCTTCTGCTAACAATTCCCTATATTTATCATCGAAGCGATCCGAGATATACTTCAGGAATATTAAGCCAAGCACAACACTTTTATATTCTGATGCATCCAAGTTGCCTCGCAACACGCACGCAGCATTCCATATTTGTTTTTCAAAACCAATATCAGCGGTATTCTTTTCTGCCATAACTATGTCCATCCTATTTTTTCATAATTCTTGCTTCAACAAACAAATTGTTTTTTAAATTCTCAAAACAATTTTAAATTGTACTCTCGTTAATAATAAGATACCATATTTAGATTAAAAAGTCTTTTAATTTAATCATTTTCAATTCAATTATATCATTTAGTAAAAAATGGTATAATTGAATCCGCTACTCCTTATGTTCCGGCAGCATCCCTTTGATCTTCACGCCACTCAGATCCACATCCAGCACGATCTTCACCATCCAGAAAAACAGCAACAGTACCAACATCGGGATCACGCAGGAAGTAATGATCATCACGGCAACCGCCTCGATAAAGTGATTGAGGGAATTCTCCACCTTCTGTACCAGTTCTTCGGTAGAAACCGTCACGTTTTCCACAACATTTGCCACTGAATCTTTAGCGCCGGAAATAGCGTCTTTTGCCCAGTCGAAAATGTTTGAGACAGATCCGGAGTTATTGTTTTCCTTCTCCTGCACATTACCTGTAACAGTTTCAGAAGCTTCTGTTGTTCCGATTCCGGTTGTTTCCGTCGCATTAGTGTCATCCACCACGCCACTGTTTTCCAGTATGCTCTGTGTGTTCTTGGCATCTTCAATGGTTGCTTCGATCTGGGCCTGATAGGTGTCACCGATGAGGTCGGAGATCTTCACACTGGCAGGAACCACGAAGGAGATCGCCAAGCCGAACACCGCAAGCTTTGCTGCCAGTTTTCGTACCGTGGCATTTGCAAAGATCAGATTGAATATCCACAAGCCGCAGGCAATCGGAATCAGGTAGGTAAATGCCACATAGCCGGTAATCGTCACGAGATATTTTTCCAGATAGATAGCGCAAAGGACTACCAGCAGGTATCCGCTGACATCTGCCATTTTCTCCGCGATGGGTGTTGCCGTGTCGCCCGGAAGCAAGGTGATCAGTGCAGAAGTCACCGTGGATGCCGCCGTCAGTTCCATGACAGTCTGTTTTTTCTCATCCAGAGAGGTGATGGTCTTCTGATGATTCTCCGGGGCGGAGGCGTATTTTCCTACAACCGTTATGGACAAAATAGCAACCAGCAATAATACTGCTGCTGTAATGCATTTCTGTTTGATAAAGTTCATACTAATTACCTTCTTTCCTTCACGATTTCTATATTATTTCACGCAAATATCCTGCTATTACATTTTTCAGGACGTAATTTAGGCTATACACTACACTTTTCAGGACGTAATCTCGTGCCATCTCACACTTTTCAGGACGTTACTTTAAAAACCGCCGCAACAACTTCTCTTTTTTCTCATCATATCTCTGGTACCGTATCGGCAGATCCATCCATGTCTTTTTGTCCACGATACTCCGATAATGGCTGAAGGTCTCGAATCCGGTGCGGCCGTGATACCCACCCATGCCGCTCTCACCCACGCCGCCGAAGGGCATGGCGCTGGTGGCGAGATGAATGATGGTGTCGTTGATGCAGCCGCCGCCAAAATGGCAGTGATCCAGGATCCGTCTCTGAGCTTTTTTATCTTCACTGAAGAAATACAGTGCCAACGGATGGGGATGTTCCTCTACGCAGCGGATCGCCCAATCCACAAAATCTCCCTCGGCAGCATGGGTTCCAGAAACCTCTCCGCTAAAATCATTTTGTGCAATGTTTTTCTCCGTATCATACGCATTATAAGTCACCACCGGCAGGATCGGTCCGAAGATTTCTTCTCCCATCACGTCATCCGACCAGTCCACATCCGCCATCACCGTAGGCGCAATGCGCAACGTCTTCTCGTCATACTGTCCGCCGCAGACGATTTTTTCCGCATCCATCAATCCCAACAGTCTGTGAAAATGCTTCTCGTTAATGATTTTCCCGTAATCCGGATTCTGCAGGGGATCTGCTCCAAACTGTCTCGAGATCTCCGCCCGGATAGCTTCCACCAATCGGTCGCGGATCCTGACATCACACAACACATAATCCGGTGCCACACAGGTCTGCCCGCAGTTTAGATATTTTCCGAATACGATCCTCCTCGCCGCCAGCGGAAGCTTCGCCGTAGCATCCACGATACAGGGACTTTTCCCGCCCAGCTCCAGCGTCACCGGGGTCAAATATTCCGCAGCGCTTCTAAGCACCTCCCGTCCCACGGTCTTGCCTCCGGTGAAAAATATCATATCAAAGCGCTGCTGTAACAATGCCTGATTCTCTGCTCTGCCGCCGGTGATCACCGTCACATATTCCGCCTGGAAGCATTCTTCCAAAATCATTTTTAACACTGCTGCCGTCGCCGGAGCATAGGCACTGGGTTTTACCACTGCGGTATTCCCTGCGGCAATAGAATCGATCAACGGATCCAGTGTCAATAACACCGGATAATTCCATGGACTCATGATCAGCACGGTGCCATAGGGTGACGGAGACCGGAAGCTCCTCGCTGCGAACTGTGATAACGGTGTCGGCACTCTCTTTTCCCGCATCAGCCCCCGAAGGTGCTTCTGCATCCAGGTCAGCTCCGACAGAGTCAATCCGATCTCGCACATGTAGCTTTCCATCCGGCTTTTCCCAAGATCCTGTTGCAGTGCATCGTTCAATTCTGTTTCATGGCGCTGCAGGGAAGCCTTTAACTTTCCCAGCTGTTTTGCCCGGAATTTCCGGGAAAGCGTGGCTCCCGTGGCAAAATATTCTTTTTGTCTGCTTAATATGGTCTGGATCTCCTGCTCTGTCATAGATGCCTCCTGATTTCTCTGCTCTTCTATTCTTTATACTACCCATTTTTTCATTTCAATGCAACGAAAAACGGCGGAGCTTTTCACTCCGCCGCACGCCTATTTTTATTTACTTTATTTCCATGCAAAATTTACCATTCCGTACACATAGATGAACAACACTGCCGCCGGCACAAAATATTTAAACACCGGTTTCATCCACAGCTGGACCTTTAAGCCCTTGCCAGCATTTGCTTCCTCCAGGAATTTGTCCCAGCCCCAGCCGACCTTATAACAGCAAAATACCGCCAACAGGATGGAACCTATGGGCATGATGTTATTCGACACCAGGAAATCCCAGAAATCGAGCCAAGTCGTCCCTGCTGCAAACGGCTGAAAATGAAATACACTGAAGCCCAGTGCTGTCGTCAGAGCCAACAGGAAACATCCGGCACCACACGCTACACACCCTGCCGGTCTGGACCATCCGGTCAGTTCCCGGACCATGGCCAGAATATTTTCACACACACCCAGCACTGTGGACATGGCTGCGAACACCATGAACAGGAAAAATAAGGTTCCCCACCATCTGCCGCCTGCCATGTTGTTAAATACGGTCGCCATAGTATCGAACAGAAGACTGGGACCCGCCGTCACTTCCACATCATAAGTGAAGCATGCCGGAAATATAATGATACCGGCGATCACTGCCACCAGTGTATCCAAGATAATAATATGGATAGACTCACCCATGAGAGAACGGTCCTTGCCGACATAGCTTCCGAAGATCGCCATACCGCCCATTCCCACGGACAAGGTGAAAAATGCCTGATTCATGGCGCCCACCACCACAGAACCGGTGATTTTGGAGAAATGTGGGATCAGATAAAAGCTTAATCCTTCTCCTGCTCCCGGAAGTGTAAAGCTGTGCACCGCCAGCACCAGCATCAGCACGATCAATGCTGACATCATATATTTGGTAATACGCTCCAGTCCACCCTGCAGATGGAAGCTTAAAATAACAAAAGCGATCAGCAAGGTGACTAACAGATATGTCACATTCACCGAGGGCGTCGTGATCATTTTCTCAAAACCGAAATCCTGATTCTGCCCTGTCAGAAATTTTACAAAATAATAGAGGATCCATCCGGACACCACCGCATAGAAAGCGATCAGCGCAATGTTTCCGATGAGACAGACGATGCCCCACAGATTCCATTTGCCCCTGCCGCCGGACAGTTTCCGATACATATAGAGTGGACTCGTCTGCGCCGCGCGCCCTACGGAGAATTCCATGATCATGGTGGGCAGGCCCAGCACGATCAGGCAGATCACGTAGATCAGCATGAAGCTTCCGCCACCGTTCTGCCCGCACATCCACGGGAATTTCCACACATTTCCGCAGCCGATGGCGCACCCCGCCGACAGCATGATAAATCCCAAACGACTCCCCAGTCTCTCTCTGTTTTCCATACCTCTGATCCTTCCCAAAACTACTTATTCTAAACACGGGATACGGCATATATTTTTGCTGTTTTCCCACATTTTCGCCATCTTTTCACATTGACAGCCCTATTTTCTCATTATATAATTTTCTTAAATATTTGAAAAACAAATTATTTACATTGCATTGATCGAAGAATTGAATTTACAATATAGAAAGTGTATCTACTCTATGGATGTCAAAAATCTGGAAACCTTTGTTATGGTGAACGAACTGAAGAGCTTTACGCTGGCGGCCGGACGTCTGGGTTATACCCAGTCCACCGTATCCTTTCAGATCAAACAGTTGGAAAAGGAGCTGTCCATCCCTCTGTTTGAGCGGATCGGGCATACCGTAACCCTGACCAATGAGGGGGAGAAGCTGCTACCCCTGGCCCAGCAGATCCTGCGTCTCGCCGCCGAAGCCACCCACATCAGCGGCAACACCGCCCCGGAGGGTCTGGTGCGGATCGCCATTGCAGAGTCCCTGGCCAGCTGGGAATTTCACAGCCGTTTTAAAGATTTTCATGAAAAATATCCCGGAATCCGGTTGAAGATCATTGCTACCAGCACCGATGAAATGTTCCAGATGCTGGGACAGAATCAGGTGGACATTGTATACACGCTGGACCGCCGTATTTTTAATCACAATTATGTGACCGCTTTCGAAGCTCCGGTGGATATTCACTTCGTCACCGGTGCCGGTCACCCCTTAGCCGGACAGACTCAGATCACCCTGGAACAGATTCTGGAATATCCGCTGATCCTGACAGAGAAAAACATGAGTTACCGGGCTGCACTGGATGATCTGCTCTCCCAAAACGGTAGGGAGACCATGCCTATCATGGAGGTGGGTGATACCCAGCTGATCCGCAATCTTCTGTGTCAGGGTCTCGGCATCTCCTATCTGCCGGAGTTCGTTATAGCAGAAGATCTGGCAAAAGGAAATCTCGTCAGTCTCCCCATGACAGAGATTCATCCAGATATCTGGCGGCAGCTTTTATATCACCGGAACAAATGGATCTCACCGGAATTGAAATGCGTAATAAAATACCTGCAGGAGGAATAATCCCCTGCAGGTTTTCTATTTGTCATCTTATTCCTAGAATCCCATCAGCAGGCCAATACCATGTACCAGGAAGGCTGCCACCCATGCCACAAAGCACTGCCAGAGTACCACGGCAATGGCCCATTTTCCACCCAGTTCTCTGCGGACAGAAGCGATGGCTGCCACGCAGGGAGTATATAGCAGACTGAATACCAGTAACGACGCGGCTGCCAGCGGGGTAAGTACGGTGGCAATGCTGCTGCCGAACAATACTTCCAGGGTTGCTACCACACTTTCTTTTGCCATGAATCCGCTGATCAGAGAGGTACAGATCCGCCAGTCACCCAGGCCGAGCGGTCGAAACAGCGGTACCAGCAGACCGGATACCATAGCCAGCATACTGTTTGCCGAATCCTCAACGAGATTCAGTTTCAGGTCAAAGCTCTGCAGGAACCATACCACGATGGTGGCAATGAAGATCACAGTGAATGCTTTCTGTAAAAAGTCTTTTGCCTTTTCCCACAACAGCTGCCCTACATTTTTGGCTCCCGGCAGACGGTAGTTCGGCAGTTCCATTACAAAGGGCACCGGTTCTCCCTGGAACAACGTGCCCCGGTATAAAAATGCTACCAGAATTCCCATAAGGATACCAAACAGATACAATGCCGACATGATCAGTCCGCCCTTTCCCGGGAAAAATACGCTCACGAAGAACGAATAAATCGGTAATTTTGCGGAGCAGCTCATAAACGGTGTCAGCAGGATCGTCATCTTACGGTCTCTCTCACTGGTCAGTGTTCTCGTGGCCATGACCGCCGGTACCGTACATCCAAACCCGATCAGCATCGGCACAATGCTTCGTCCGGACAGACCGATCTTTCGAAGCAGCTTATCCATAACGAACGCCACACGGGCAATATAGCCGCTGTCCTCCATCAGAGACAGGAAGAAAAACAGAGTGACCACGATGGGCAGGAAGCTCAGTACACTGCCCACGCCGGTAAAGATACCGTCTATGACAAGGCTTTGGACCGCACTGTTGACATGAGCTGCCTTCAATGCCGCATCAGTGATCTCCGTCAATTTTCCGATTCCCAGTTCCAGCAGTCCCTGGAGCCATGCTCCGATGACATTGAAAGTCAGATAGAATACCAGCACCATGATCAGGATAAAACAGGGAATTGCCGTATATTTTCCGGTGAGGATCCGGTCGATCTTCTCACTGCGGATCCGTTCCTTACTTTCTTTGGGTTTTACTACTGTCTGCTCACATAATCTCTCGATAAAATCAAAACGCATATCGGCAATGGCTGCACTTCTGTCCACGCCACGCTCCGTCTCCATCTGACAGACAATATGCTCCAGCATTTCTTTTTCATTTTCATCCAGCTGCAGCTTCTCCAGGATCAGATGGTCTCCTTCAATGGCTTTGTTGGCTGCAAAACGCAGGGGCAGCTTCGCAGTCTCCGCATGATCCTCGATCAGATGGCATACCGCATGGATGCAGCGGTGTACGGAACCGTCATGATCGTTTTTATCGCAGAAATCCTGCCGCAGCGGCCGTTCCTGATATTTTGCCACATGGACTGCATGACGGATCAGTTCATCCACGCCTTCGTTTTTCGCAGCGGAAATGGGGATTACGGGTACTCCCAGGAACGCTTCCATGGCGTTCACATCGATGGAGCCGTGATTGCCGGTGACTTCATCCATCATGTTCAGAGCTACGACCATGGGAATGTTCATTTCCAACAACTGCATGGTCAGATACAGATTACGCTCGATATTCGTCGCATCCACGATATTGATGATAGCTCTGGGTTTCTCATACAGGATAAAATTACGGGATACGATCTCTTCACTGCTGTAAGGGGACATGGAATAAATACCGGGCAGGTCTGTCACCAAAGTATCCGGATACCCTTTGATGGAACCGTCCTTACGGTCTACGGTAACTCCGGGGAAATTTCCCACATGCTGATTCGAGCCGGTGAGCTGATTGAACAGTGTAGTCTTGCCGCAGTTCTGATTTCCCGCCAGGGCGAACGTTAGTGTCGTTCCCTCCGGCAGAGGATTCTCGTCTTTTTTCGAATGGTATTTTCCATCCTCACCTAAACCCGGGTGCTCCGCATCCGTCACACGATCCAGCCCCTTATGCTCTCTTGTTCTCTTCGATATGGGTGCGATCTCGATCTGATCCGCTTCCGCCAGCCGTAACGTAAGTTCATAGCCGTGCACCTGCAATTCCATGGGATCCCCCATCGGAGCCAGCTTTACCACTGTCACCTCTGCTCCCGGGATCATACCCATATCCAGGAAATGCTGTCTGAGTTCTCCGGAACCACCGACGGTTTTGATCACGGCGCTTTTGCCGATTTTCAATTCTTTCAGTGTCATAACACTTCTGTATCCTTTCGTATCTCAACATTTTAATGTACTTGTGTTGTAACAGAAGTATTATAGCGCATTTGGTATTGAAAATCAGTATCAATTTGCATTTTTTATTTCCATGATTTTTTTTAAAAAATTTTTCAAAAATGGAATAAAAATGTAGAAAAAATTGACGAAAACAGTTACACTTAAAATAGCATCAATAAAAATAGGGAGGGAACTTATGAATATGAATATAAAAGAAAATAATAAATATCGTTATACGGATACCGCGGAACGCAATATCAGAATGAACCGGTTCTATATTATCGCTTCTTCGCTTTTGGCGATCGTGTTCCTGTTTTATCTGTGGTTGAAACTGGTAATTCACAACATTGCGCCCATTGTTACATACGCAAATACCATTCTGATCGCCGTTTTCTGTGTGGTAAATGCCGTGACACACCTTCGAAATAAGGCGACACGACTATTAAAAGTCTTCGCTACCATCGAGATCGGCATTGAGTATCTGTTAGTCGGTTTACAGACAGATGCAAGTTTCATTCACTATGCGCTGATCGCCATTTTCATATTACAGATTCCTTATTATGAGAAAAAATCTCTGAAGAAAACCGCTTTGGGATTATTCGTGCTCTACCTGATCGTCATGATCGTTCAGGCTACGAAGGGAATCTACGGTCAGGATGTGAATGCCGTCTGCTCTACCCTGCTGGTATTCCTGATTGGAATCATTATTTTGGAAACCGGTAAGATTACTATATTATTTAACAATGACGCCATCGGTTCTTCCCGGGAAGAACATAACCATGTAAAAGAAGTACTGGATAATGTTCTGGACGTATCCCAGACCGTACATCAGGAAACCACCAAAACCACAGATCTTATGAACCAGCTGGTACAAACTACGGAATCTGTAGCCAACAGTATGCAGGAGATCTCCTCTGCCACCAATATGACTGCCACCAGCATCGAAGAACAGAGCCAGATGACCGGTACGATTCAGAATGCTATCGAGCAGACCGGTCATATCTCCGAGCAGATGGTCCAGATCGCCGAAGATTCTAACGAAAGCATCCGTAAGAACATGGCTGCTATGGAATCCTTAAAACAGCAGTCCGCCATGATCAAGGATACCAACCATTCCGTCACCGATGCCATGGCAAAATTACAGGAAAAGACAAAAGAGGTGGAAACTATCGCCGGAAGCATCATGGCAATCTCCGGTCAGACAAATCTTTTAGCCCTGAACGCTTCCATCGAAAGTGCCCGTGCCGGTGAAGCCGGACGCGGTTTCGCCGTTGTAGCACAGCAGATCCGTCAGCTCGCAGAGCAGACCAAGAGCTTTACCGAAGAGATCACCAAGATTACCAACGAGCTGAATGTCAATGCCAACATGGTAGTCAACACTATCAACGGTTCCATTGAAGCTACCGAACAGCAGGGCGAAAAGATCCTGGCCGCTTCCGAGACTTTCGAACAGCTGAACAAAAATATGGAAGCACTGGCTTCCCAGGTGGAAGAAGTAAATCACCACATTCTGGGATTGTCAGAATCCAATAATAAGATTATGGAAAACATCTCCCAGCTGTCCGCTGTAACCGAAGAAGTCACAGCTAATGCCGAACAGGTGCACACCATGAGCCAGAACAACCTGGATTGCGCAGAACAAGTAAAAACGGCAGTAGAACATATCCGCTCTACCACCGATGAGATGGGAACGCAGGAGGGGTAACCCTCCTGCGTTTTTTGATCTTACTTACCTAAACTTTAAAATCAAAACTGTTATTCCCACGGAAATCATCATAAGCCCAAGCAAAATGACCAGCGCAATAACCTTTGCATTTTTCTCCATAAATCGGATAGGTGTCCCATACTTTTCATCAATGTTTGCATCTCTTCGCTCATTCCTGATATTCTGCTCCCACTCCAGATCCTTCAGTTTCATATATTCGTCATAATGGCGTTTTTCCAGACGGTCTTCCTCTTCGCGTACCAATAATTCCAGGTTTTCTTTATAAGAAGCCCCACAATTACTACACCCCTTTTCGTCTGTGCTTTTTCCCCTTATCTTATTATCACAGTATTCACAGGTAAATTCATAATCACTTGCAGGTTTATAAACCGGAGGCTCGCCGATTTCAAAATTGTAGTATTTATGACGTATCAGCTTATATTTTTGAATTGCCTGCATTGTAGTACTTATATATTCCGTTTCCTGTGTAATGGCTTCTTCCTGGGATTTCATATACTCTAAATACCTTTGATGCATGGCCCGTTTCTTTAACTGATACTCCTTGTTCTTTCCAAAATTACCGCCACAGGTTGGACATTTTTCATCCGCAGAAGATACCTTGGATCCGCAAAACTCACAGGTAAATTCAAAATTCTCCTGAAAATGATCCTTTTTGTAGGAAATGTACTTAACCGGTTTCAGGTCCTTACGTGCTCTAATGCCGGAAAAGAAAAACAGGTATATAAGTAATAACAGGCCAACGATAATTGCTATATTAAAAAATATTGTCGAAAACAAACTGAAAAATTCCATAATAATGTGTCATTCCTCTTTCGTATTAAATATAATTCTTAACTAATCATATCATAGTAAATCCTATTTTTCATCTAAATCCTAAGAATGTACTGATTACAACTCTTGATACTTCATGCATGGGAAATATCTTAGAAAAATCCAGTTGCCATATCTCCATTTTCTGCTACAATTTGATCATAATAGTTGCGAAGCAACGGCCATCGTCGCAGAGTCAGAAAACGCAACTACTGCCACAGAACCGGATGACGGGCAGAGTGAAACGAACGCAGAAACCGAACGCACTGAAACCACAGAAGTGATAACGGAAGATTCCACAGAAACTCCGGCACCGGTGGACGTATCAGGAAGCACGGAGAATAGCACCATTTTGCCTCTCTCTTATGAGGATTTTAATGTTAATGGATTTGGATATAGCAATTACGTAGACTTATATGGAGCCGGAAACGGCTATGAAGATGTAGAACGTATTTCTATTATGACTACAAATTGTACGGCATATACTGAATACCCCGATCAAATGTCATCAGACACAGAAACTTCGCGTGGTATAAAATTAGGCGATTCCAGAGAACAGGTAATTGCTGCTTATGGAGAGCCCCGAAACGAGGTTGTATATAGATCTAAGGCCTATAATCATGATGGTCTGGAAAGCCAGTATAATTTGTGCTATTGCTATATTGATGAGCGCTACCCGGAAGTCTTTTTCAATTTATCCTTCAGTATGGATCAAAATGATAATGTGCTGGATATTTGCTATGAAGCAATATTGATGAAATGGTATAAATAATTAGTCGTTTATAAGTATACCCCTAGGAGATATTATCTCATATCCCTGGGGGTATATTAACCTTATAGTTTTATTTCCAATTCGAGGCAATTCCATTCTTCCCCCATTACATTATACTTTTCTATCCCTAATGTTTTTAAATATTTATATTAAGTTCAATAATGCCTGCACTTGTTCATAAGCATCCCTCTTGGTCATTTCTATACTTTCTTCATCCTCTAAATCCATAAAATCCGCTACATCTTTTGGTCCAGCATGATTTTCAGAAGCAAATTTACCTGCTAACTTATCTTTCGCCTCTATTACAATATTTTTATCCCTTACAGGTTCAAATTCTTTTGCCAGTTCTCTTACTCCACCGAAATAATGTTTGATAATAAAGTAAATATCGTAAGCATCCTTTACTTTTCCTCTTCCCATTGCTGCTGTTTTCATTATTATATAAGGAACTACTGCTACAACACTGACATTTGCAACATCTATTGCTCCATCTGGTCGTTCTGCTTCCACACTAATTTTCTGTGCCGGAAATTCAAATGCGAAATTGCCGCCAGTAGCCTTTAATGCCTTAATCCCCTGCACATGCTGACTTCTTCTCTTCAGTTGTGTACCACCATACATTCCTGCTAAAATATCTACATCTACATCATAAGATATTCCTTCCACCATCACTGTTTTTACAAAGGAAAAATATTTTTCCGGATGCTCCTTGTACCCGTTTTTATGAAGTATCCTCGACATATTCTGATAACCTTCATCCTGCAAAGTCAGATGATTAATCATAATATCTACATCCACACTTCCCACATGACCTTCTTGGGGAAACATTAAATCTGGAACCCAGCCTCCTATCACACGGATTTCATCTTCATATTCTTGAAAAATATTAACCAACTCTACTAGAACTCTATGTGCAGCCCGCTTCTGACCTTCCGAATAGTCTACGCTACTTTTCAAGTCTTCATCTCTTATCATCTAAGTATCTCCTTTTTCAAAACCGCATCTGCCATTTCTTCTCCCCTTCCCTTTATCTGCATACAATCCAAATATATTTGCAGAGGGGATACTACTGCAGACTCGCCAATTACCCTGTAATCCTTGATATAAGAATCATTTTCTAGTGGAAAAATAACCACATTTGAACCACTGTTTACTTCTTTCATGTCCAAATATCGAATTGCTTCCTGAATATCCTCCGGCGCTATATAGACATGTACCTTATTGTATCGTACCACCGGCGTATAACGCACTCCACCGGACAATCCGGTAAGATAAGAATCAATCCCCGTATCTGTCTTTAATTCCTTCAATCGCTCCTCAATAGCAGAGATATTATCTAAGCTATAGCAAGCATAGGATGTTATTTCTTTTTTACCATAATCCTTACTCCATTCTAGCAAGAGTGATTCTGGATCAATAACCTTATAACCATCCGGCAATTTTTCTACCCATGCGTTTTCTATCAAAACTTTCATCAGTTTGGATACCTGTCCAATGCTGCAATTCACCTTTTCCGATAGGTATTTAAGCTTCCATGTCTTAGTTACATCCGCGAACAACTCACGCAAAATACGTGAAGACACCACAGAAGTCCTTTCAAATATTGACACAGACCTTTGCTCTTTAGGTCTTGGATTCTTATTTCCTTTTTCTGACAAATAAATAGAATGACCCACAAACCAACAGTTTCCTGCATAGTCAAAATACCCCATTCCATTATCTTCACATATTTGTGCAGTTCTTTCTGAAATATATGGAGCAACCAATATGTTAACTTTCTGACTTTTATTCTGCTTTTCAATCAATTTTATAACTGTAGATGGAAACACCCTGTTCAAGAAGCTGGCATATATTTGAAACTCATACCCATCATCCATCTCCACAGATGCAATAAAACCATCTTCTGTTCTGCTGACAACTTCATACTTCTGAATATTAGGAAGTTTTAAAAACTTATTCTCAACACATGCTAATCCCACTCTATCTAGTTTCACCTATATCACCGCTTTCACTCATGTAGTGAAACTTATTATATCAGTGAAATTAAATTAAGTCAACTAAGTCATTCTCCAGCAGATAATTTGTAAAGGTAACAACTCTGTTGCATGCCTCACTTAAATCTATGCACATTTCTTTATACATAAGCGTTTCCAATATTCATATAGTCTTTTTTCTCCTAGTGACTTTTCTCCATACTTTTCCGTAAAGATACTATATTCACATTTAGGCACAAGCAAATCTTCCATATGAACCTTGAGCAATCTGCTCAATACATACAAATGATCTACTGATGGTAAAATGTTTCCTTTAAACCATCGATATATAGGCTGTGGGCATGACAAATGTAATATTTTCTGAATATCTTTAACTGTATAACCAGATTTATCAAACATCTCTTTCAGCAATATTCCTGTTCTTTCCATATCAATATTCTCATACATAAGCATATGCTCCTTCTAGCAAAACTCACCTTCTGTCCAATCAAATGGATAATCCGGATCTTCCCAATACCTTTCTTTGCACCATAGTCTTTCATGCACATGAAAGCGTTCCTTCGCCAGCTTTTCCTTTTCGTTATATTCTCTATGGCAGAATGGAATATATATTTCTGCCTCCTGTTCAGTACATGATACATTTTGTAAACGTGGCCCACAATTTGGGAAAACTGAATCGATATCATATATCCATTTACGAGGCTCTTTCTTCTGCTGACTATGCTCATATACTCTTTCAAAATATTGTTTCCATGTATATCTTCTTCCATATTCATCATAAATGCTTATAACACTTTTATTTTTTAGGCAAAACTCTTCCAGCTCTTTAAATGTATTGATTGTCTTATGTCTTTGGAATAGCGGACGCCATCCCCAACTTAACTTATTCAGATGAATCTCATATCCAAGATAGGGTTCATCAACTATTGCGTATTCAATATCCTTAATGTCATATTCTGTTTCGACAGCAAAATGCTCTCTCATCAGCTTTTTATTTCTACTCATAAGATAAAAATTAGTTCCCATAAGATATCCTCCAAGCTTTTTATTTGATAATACCTTATGCGAACTATTATTTCATTGGACTGTTAGTCCAAAAGTAAACGTCAAATCCTACGCCTACCCTTAAATTTAACGCCGCTTTTATGAGCGGCGTGGTTTCCGACATTCCTCGGGAAGTTCCTCTGCCCAGGGCATCAGCTGATCTAGTTTTGCCGGATTTATATTTCCTTTTTCGTCACAATACTTCGGCAGCTCCGTGAGGATATGCCTGAAGTAGTAGTATGGGCGCAGATTGTTCAGCTTTGCTGTTTCTGAAATACTGTAAACAAGAGCGCTGGCTCTGGCACCTTTGGCTGTGTTATGGAACATCCAGTTCTTCTTGCCGATACAGAAAGTCCGGATAGCCCGCTCGGAAGCGGAGTTATCGATTGGGATATCCCCATCGGTCAGAAATACCTTTAAATAGTTTTCCTGATGGATGACGAAATTTAGTCCCTGTCCGGTCCTGGATTTCGGAGGCACCGCACATTCTGCAGCCTGTTGTTTTGCCCACGCAAAGAAATCCTCAACCAGCGGCTTTATCCTTGTCTGCCGCTGTGTAAGGCGATCCGGTGCCGGAAGTTCTTTCAGTTCGGTATCGATCCGGTAGAATTCTGCGATCTTTTGTAATGCCTGGTATGCCACGGAATTTTTTACTGACAGGGGATTCTTTTTATCCGCTGCCTTTACGGCATCTGCAAAGGCTCTTCTTGCATGTGCCCAACAGTTTGCGTTTGTCACTCCCGGCAGTTTTTTGTCCAGCAGATGATACTGCTCCAGACTGTCCGTGACCAGAACTCCTTTGTAGTTCCGGTAAAACTCCAGCGGCTTTTCGTGATCCCTGCCTTTCTGGTATTCGTAGATCACCACAGGACGTTCCTTATAGAACTCCCCGGAACGGTGTACCCACATGTAGCATTTACTGTTCGGACGGTCACTGTCACCGATCACCTGTGTCGGTGTTTCGTCTGACTGCGTCACCGGCAGGGACAGCAGTTCCTGCTTCATACGATCCACAAACGGTGCGAAATATTTCTCAGCACACCGGATGATCCAGTTCGACATGGTCTGTCTGGAGATATTTACACCATTGCGTTGAAACTCCTGCTCGACTCTGTGCAGTGCAGAGGAGTTCACATATTTTACATTCAGAATGGATGCAAGCAGGGAAGGAGTAACGATGCTTCCACGCAGAAGGTCCTTGGGGCGCTTTCCACGTAAGAATTCGTCCTGATGATCTCCGCCAGTGCCTACATAGACTTCCACGGTATGGATTTCCACTGTCCAGGATTCCGGCTCATGGCGCAGTCTTTTGTAGGTTTCATCCTTCATTCTGCGCCAGTTGCCTGCACCATAAAACGCATCCAGTTCTTCTGTGGATACCTGATAAGGAGGAAGGATCTCTTCCGGGAAATCTTTCAGATCCGTTTCCCGCTGCCCTTTTTTCTTATGGTTACGTCGGGATGGAAGTACTTCCTCCGCAGCAGGTTCCGGGACAGACAGATCGCAGCAGCTTTCTGCCTCATCAAAGAAGGACATCTGACCATCTATGGAATCCAGCGTTTCTGTGTGTTTTCCGAAACGATAGCTGTTCGCTATGCGTACCTGTTCGATCAGCCGCTCGATGTTCTCATTCAGGGTATCCAGCTGTCCCTGCATCATAAGAACGATGGTGATCAGTTCTTCCCTGCTGCAGTTATTCAGTTCTTCCAGTGTATGTCTGTCTGCCATTGTCCCGCTCCTTAAACTGTTTTCATTATACCAGAAAACACAAAGGATTGCGAACCGGCAACCCCGCAGGTTTCGTCATTCTGCCTATGCCTGTATGGCGGTGTGATGGTCATAGAGCCAGGGAAATATAAAGTTTTCAAGGTGCTGAAATTTTATCCGGATCCTCCTGTGGATACGTCACAGACCAGGAAACAGCGTTCAGAGAGGCTGTAACACCGGGAATGGATCTGACCCGATAACAGGCATAAAAAATCTATGTTTTGCACAAAGATCAGGTGGGCTTTTGCGGTGTTACTTCCCTGACTTTGGGGTTCAGGGGATTCAGCCCCATCATAAGATAACGGAACTGTTCCTCTGTAAGGTCTGCGGCTTCTTCGCTGGTTCTCGGCCAGGACAGGGAACCTGCCTCCAGCCGTTTGTAGAGCTGAAGAAAACCGTCTCCCATCCATAGAAGTCCCTTGATGCGGTCGGACCGTCTGCCACAGAACAGGAATAAAGTTCCTTTTTCAAAAGGATTCTGATGGTATCTGTCTCCAATGATCATGGACAGCCCATCGATCCCTTTGCGCAGATCCACATATCCGCAGGCAATCACGACTCTGCGGATACCGGCAGCATCTTCAAGCATGAAGTACCTCCTGCAACAGCCTGCAAAGCAGGGACTCTGAAATATCGTTTGATAATTCCAGCGTCAGGCGGCCTGATCTGATCACTGCAACCGGAGTCATTGCTGCCGGGACGGTTGGCACCGGTGTTGTGTCCAGAGCAGTTTTTACCGGGATTTCTACAAAAGAGAGAGCAGACGGGTTGGTGACATCCTGGAGTCCCTCCTGTTCACAGACTTCCCGGCGGATCTTTCGGAGCCAGTAATAGTAAGATTTTTCAGAAATATCGTTTTCAGCAAGCCACTGTTTTGCTGTAGTGCCTGCCGGTCTGTCCTGGCACTGTCGAATGATGTTTATCCAGTTCGACCTACGGACAGTGTGAGTTAATTGATCCATGCGCTTTAGCCTCCTCCAAAAAACTAGTAGTTTTTTCGTGTCATTTAGAGTGTGGCATAAAAAAACTAATTAGCCAAGGCGCAGGTTTTGACGTTTACGTCCAAAATCATATTGCTGTCTCAAAAAATATTTAATCTCTTAGTGACCACTATATCCATTTGCAACATATACCATATTCGTCATTTGTTTTATTCTTCTCTTCACAGTCCTTACTCTCCCCACAAATAGAGCCAAACTAAAGTCATTTGATAAAACAAATGTCGGAAACCCGCATAAATACAGGCTTTCGGCATTTTAGTCCGTTATTCAAACTCTTCCCGAGGTTTTTAACGACAACTCATAAATGCTGATATTTCCTGCATTTTAGGCACTTCTATTTCGCATAATATCGCTCTTTTCGCATCGTTTTCAAAGTTTTTAGTAGCAAATTAGTTGCAGTATCTGCACCGCTAATTTTCCATCGGCTTGATATAATCTACTTTTTTATTACTTACAATGAATAAATTCCTGTGGCTGTCAGACTATCTATTACGCCTGCTTCCACAGCTAAAACGAAAGGAGCATTACCATGAGTAATCAACATAAAAATCCAACCATCAGCTTCAAAATTACTGACGCTGAACGTAAACAAATCAAAGCCCGTATTCTTGCCAGCGGAATGATGAAGAAAAATTACTTCGTCCGTTCCTGCATCTACAACCGAATCTGCGTTGTTGGTAAGAAAGAAACCATATATCCTCTGGTGCAAACTGTAAATGCATTGTATCTGCAATTACTTGAAATGCAAAAGGCATTTACCACAACAGTCGATACTTCCGATACGCTGCCTTCTTCGGAAGCCATTAAGGAATTACAGACCGAATACACCAATATGCTTACAGCTATTATCGACCTGCTGGATGGTGCAAAGTATCTGTGGGAAGGAGACTGCTATGAATAACAATCTTAATTTCCGGTTCGGTATGTATGAACCTGCCACAGACTCTATTATCGTCAATACTGGAGAGAACTCCATTCTCGTTATCCCTTGCAAGGAATGTAATTCCTCCGTTATCTTTGATGATCTGACTGATATTGTATATCTATACTGGCTGGCAGAGGAAACGCCTCTGCTATACGCCAAACTGGCATTGAAGGAAAGCGGATTGCAGGATTATGTGGATGCTATGAATTGGTTTAGTTAACCCCCTCCCTAAGGGCTATTTATACCCTTGGGGCATTTATTTTGAATAAATACTCCGGAACCATAATTTTATATCCACTCAACAAATATCTCGCATATCTTTTTTCAACATGCTGTATATACCCTTTTCCATTATCAGACAAAGCATAATGAACATTATACATTCCGTTATTCAACTTCATCATACTTAAATAATGACTTTCTAAAATAATTGGCGATGGCAAAATACAGTTTCTGCCTGTTCCTACTGAATAATTTGTTATAACAAAATAATCAACAAAATCAGGAATAATTCCTTTGAAACTCTCACCAAAGTATTCCTCTAAAATGAAAGTTTTGTTTCCTTCTACCATTTCCTCAGCTATTTTTATCTGATTATATGCCTTGTTTAGCATAGCATCTAAATTTATTAAATCACTTGTTGATTCAATCGGAAGCTTATATTTCAATTCTATAACCTGTAAATGCTTTTTTTCTTTATCATATACTATAGCATCCATTCCGGGTCTAATTTGTTGTTCTCTAGTTATATTTTTAGCAACTAAATATTTACTATTTATTTTATCAATTATTTTTCTCTTTTGAATATCTTCAAATCTGTTCTGCTCTTTCTCATATGCTTTATTTTGTCTTTTAGCAAGTATTCTCAAGGCATTCACCGCCGGTCTCTGAATATTAAATATTCCTTCTGATAATAACAAAAAATTATCTTTAGATGGCAAAAAATATGTTAATGATAAATCTGCATTTATATCTTCATAATTATATGTGAAGAACTCAATGATACTAACAATTTTTTCCCTTCCCAAATCACATAATGAACCAATTAATTCGATCCACTCTTCCTTTCTTAACTTGATCATTCCCTCTACCCCTGGAATAATAAGATTACTATTTGTAATTTTCATCATAATATAATTACTTAATGCTGTAGAAAATATTTCATAATCATTTAAATCAAATCCATCAAATATAAAATTTATTCCTAACTCAAAATCTGATTTATGTACCTGTTCGATCAATTCCAAATCCTTTTTTTTACAACTAGAAGCTAATACATTTTGCAGTTCTTTATACTCATCTTGTTTTCTAATGTATGTATCATATGATTAGCTCCTATTAGGAAAACACACTGTCAAAGGGGTATGTAGCGGGGGTTAGCCCGCCACTGCGGGTTTTGTGGTATTGATTTCAATGTATTCTGCTATGCGTCTAAATTCATCCGCAAACTTAAATCTCACACTAATGTTTCCATTCTCATAAACTTTGATATGGTCGATCAGCTCAACGAGAAGTTCCCGGGAAAGCTGGTCGATATTTTGATGTTTTGTAAAGGCCACCAATGCGGGATGCTCACTCTTTACACCGTTTGCCAGTTCCGCCCGTTCAGCGTTCAGCCGGGCCAGCACATCCGTAAGAGCGATGGTTTGTCGTTCATAATCGGCTTTCATATCCCGGTAGTCCTGCTGGGTAATTTCCCCGTCTTTCCAGTCTTGATAAAGGGACTGCTTGTAGCGGCTGATTTTTGCCAGTTCCCGCTCTTTCGCAGCAATCAGTTCTTCCAAGCGGATGGACTGGCTCTTTTTGACCGGGGCGGTGTTAATACGGGCAATCATTTCCGAGTATGAAACAGCCAGATGGATTTGCTGTTGTACTGCAAAGAGGACAGCGGCCTCCAGACGGTTATGCTTGATTGAGTGCATTGTGCAGGCTGTCCGGGAGCGGTTCTTGTTGTTGCCTACGCTCCGGGTAATTGCCCGCCCACAGTCAGCACATTTCAGAAAACCGCTGAACAGGTGGACTTCCCGGCCTTTTGGAGAAGTACGGGTATCACGCTGTAAAAGAGCCTGTACCTTATCAAAGGTTTCATAATCAATGATTGACTCATGCGTACCAGATACTTCCACCCATTCTTCACGGGGGACGCTTTCAACCTCGTGTACCTTGTAGCTTTTTACCCGACTGCGCCCCTGTGCCAAATCCCCGGTATAGGTGGGGTTCGTAAGAATGGAGTGGATCATGCGGACTCCCCACATAGGATCGTCATATCCCCTTGTTGAAACGGGTATGCCCTTTTGCAGTTTATAAGCCGAGGGGCTGGGTACGCCGTGCTCATTCAGATACAAAGCGATGGCCCGTTTCGATGTCCCTTTTAGAAACAAAGAGAAAATAAGTTTGACGATTTCAGCGGCATCGGGATCGATGATCAACTGGTGCTTGTCCTTTGGGTGCTTTACATATCCATAAGGGGCAAATGCGCCGATGTACTGCCCGTTGCGCCGCTTGTAGTCAAAGACCTGGCGGATCTTCTTTGAGGTCTGGTAGCAGTATTGATCGTTCATTACATTCGTAATCGGGACGATAATACTGGAAACGCTGTCCGGGTTGAGATAGCTGTCCACATTTTCAGCAAGACTGATAAAACGGACACCCATCTGAACAAACAGGTTATCAATCAGACTTCCCGCATCACTGTAATTTCTCGCAAAACGGGAAAGGTCTTTTACTACCACGCAGTTAATTTTTCCGCTCATTACATCGGAAAGGAGCCGCTGGAAGTTCTCCCGGTTGGCGTCCGTTCCTGTGTGTCCATCGTCTACATATTCGGAAACACTTTCAAATTCTCCGATATGCTTCTGGTAAAAGTCATTGAGCAGATCACGCTGGTTGATGACGCTGTTGCTGTCGTCCTTTCCCTTTTTCAAGTCCTCCTTGGAGAGCCGGATGTATGCGCCCAGCCGCCAGCGGCGGACGGTATAAGAGGGAGAGAAACTCTGTTGCAATCCTCTGTTTTTTGTTCGTGCCATTGTTCCTCCTTCCCTATCACATTACATCTATATTATACCTCTGCTCGGGCGGGACAACAAGGATGCCTCCGCCTCGGGACACTTTGTCTCGAAGTAGAAACGGGCCATAACCGAAGTTACAGCCCGCTTTTTTGCCGGAGCAGGAAGTCCGTCAGTGTGTCCTGCAAGGACGGCCCGCTTTCCGCAAATTCAATCTTTACACCGATCCCACCGATGCAAAAGCAGTATGGATTTTCTACCGCCTGCAAAAACAGAGCGATCCGCTCCTCCCGGGGGAGAGAGGTGTCAAAGATCATACCGCTCACATCCGGCAGGGACTCGGGAGCCACTGCGCCGATGTCAACGCTTTTCATTTGTTCCAGTTCCTTTGCCGTTAATCTCACGGTAAAACCTCCTTATCAAAAATAGGATACGCCTCCCGCATATCATGGGGAAACGCAAGAGGGCAGCACCCAAACGATGCTGCCCTCTTGCCTCACTCCATGTAAGTATAAAATAGAGAACGCCGCTCCCATTTTCTTGCCCTGTCCAAAGACAACCATACTCGGAGCGGCGTTCCCTCGCAGATAAGAGGGCGGCCCGGGGGGACAGGCGGCCAGCCTGTCCTATGCCGGATCGTGGCCGTGGGGCGGCCCGGCCCAGTTGCGGCGTTGGTGTTGTTCGCTCGTTCTTCCGAAGAAAAAGTCACAGCGCACCCGCCACCCGGCTCCCCGGACTATGCCCGGGGCCGCCGCTGTTTATCTGCGAAAAGAAGAATATCTTCTTTCATAAACCGAGACATTTTTTCATCATTTCCAAGTGGGGAAAATGAAAAAATCAAAAAGTTTTTTTCATACGCTCAAGGCCACGCTTGATCGACTGGCGAACAGACTCCTCATGTACGCCCTCGGCCTCGGCAATTTCCTTGATGCTCTTTCCAAGAATGATGTGGGCATCAATCCTGCGGCCCTGGATCTCCGGCAAAGAGTTGAG
>OHEH01000237.1_pt1 | contig 27751 bp, 19 predicted proteins | sample 1567221 | NCBI WGS metagenome assembly OHEH01 (sample SAMEA3879586, study PRJEB24766) | human gut metagenome | biome: human-associated habitat; feature: feces | place: USA | collected 1985/1987
GACCGGCGGGCGCTGCGGGATGTATTCCAGTATCTCCTCCCCCGTAATCAGGGTTTTCTCAGGTACTCCCATAAAGGCCCTTTTTTATTTCGTTTCAACCGCAGCGTATCCGCCAGCGCGCTCTGCGGGTCGTCGGGGAAAACCCACGCCTTGCCCGTGGCCAATGCCGCGCGCCGCACCTCTTCCAGGTCGAAATCCCGGGAGATATAGTAGCTCGGCGCCATCAGGTCGTCGTCCCGGCCGATGGCACCCTCTTTCGCGGCCAGCTCCGCCAGCCGCGTATGCGGGTAGATGCGCATGCCCGCATAGGGGAACATGACGGTGTACTCCATCCGCCGCGAGTTTTCGATCGTTTCGCGCACGTTTTCGCGCGTGTCGCCGTAGCCGCCCAGGATCAGGAAGTGGGCGTAGTAGACGCCCTCGTCCAGCGCGAGCCGGCTTGCCCGCACGACGTCGCCGAACGTGAAACGCTTGCCGTAAGCCTCCAGCGTCCGGTCGCAGAACGACTCGGTGCCGAATTCGATGTGCGTAAGCCCCGAAGCCCGGAACAGCCGCATCTGCTCTGCGTCGATGCCCCGCGGCGAGAAGTAGGCGCCCCAGCGGATATCCGTGCGGCGGCGGATCAGCGTCTCGGCCAGCCGGACGTTGTATTCCGGGCTGATGTTGAACACCGAATCGGTGAAAAACAGGTAGCTGATCCCGTAGTCGCGCTTGGCGCGGAGGATGTTTCCGGCGATCGCCTCCGGATCCATCGTCCGCACGCACCGCCCGTCGATCGAGGGGTACGAACAATAGATGCAGTCGTAGGGGCACCCCCGCTTGGTCTGTATGTTGAGCATCCCGCTCCGCTTCCAGTAATAGCCCGTCAACTCGGGCTCGAACTGCACCTCGATCGACGGCAGGTAGCTCCTGCGGCCGCTTCCGCGGCGTCCGTCGCGGGTGTAGACCGACGGGATGTCGATCTCCGTCCGGCCGCGCTCCAGCGCCCCGATCAGCTCCGCGAGCGGCCCTTCGCCTTCGCCGTGGATGCCGTAGTCGGCGCCCAGCTCCCGCATGAAGGCCTCGGGGTAGATCGAGAACCCTGCGCCGCCGATGATCAGGGGGGCGTCGCTTGCCGCGCGTATGACGTCCGCCAGCGCCCTGTACTGGGGCAGGAAACCCCGCCGGTCGAGCGAGTTGGCCCCGTCGACATTGCGCAGCGACAGCCCGATGTAACGGGGTGCCAGCATGCGGATACGCTCCGCCAGCTGCCCGTCCGTGAGCAGGTTGCAGTCCGCCATATCGACGCGTATCCCGCTTATCGTGCGCTCCAGATAGGTTTTCAGGTACGAAAGTCCGAGCGGATAAACGGGGTAGGGCGAGGTGTGCCGGTTGGCCGATACGAGTAATATGCTGCATGCGCTCACGACCAGAACCGATAGAAGTTGAACCACTGCTGCGGGTAGCGTCTCACCACGGCTTCGAGCGAGCGTACGTAGCTGCCCAGTATGGCCTCCTTCGTGCCGCACCCGTCCTCGTCCGGGATGTCGAAGATGAAGCGGTAACGCCTGCCGCGTTCGCGCATGGCATAGTAGAAGACCACCGGGGCGCGGAATTTCCCGGCGACGGCGAACGGCCCCGCCGGGAACGGCGCTTCGTGCCTCATGAAAGGTAGCGTCACCGTCGGGCTGCCCTCGACGAAGCGGTCGCCCTGGAAGCAGACGTACTCCTTGCGGTCGAGCACCTCCTTGATGCGGAGGATCGACTCGATGCCGCCCTCGTTCACCGCGATCACCTTGTAGCCCTCCTGCCCGCAATGTTTCTCCATGACGCTTTTGATCTGCCGGTATTCGGCGTCGTACATCACCAGGTGCATCTTGCGGGCGTAGTCCCCGAAGAACCCGGCCCCCGTGCCCCAGCATCCGACGTGTGCGCCGATGATCACGGCCCCGCGCCCGCCGTCGAGCACGCGCAGGAAAGCGTCGTAGTTTTCGAATTCGAATTTGTATTTTCGCTCCATGCCGCTGCCGATGGCCACCCGGTCGATGATCGTCTGCCCGAGCGCATAGTAGTGGGCGTAGAGCTTCACCGCCGAGTGCAGCCTGCCGTATCCCAGGATGCGGCGGTTATAGAACCATACGGCCCGCGTGGCGCGGGGTGCGAAGGGGATGAAATAGACGACTACCAGCGAGAGGAAGGCATACGCGCTGCGTATTCCGGCCACCTTCATCAGCAGGATGAAGAAATTGTACCCGAAACCGCCGCCGCGCGAGCGTCCGCTCCACTGTTTGCCGTTATTTCCCATTCGTCCGGCTGATAATCAGGTCGTAGAAGTCCCGGAAGGTCTTCAGCTCCTTGAAATCGGGGCCCGTGAGCGTTACGCCGAAGTTCTTGTCGACGATCACCACGACGTCCACCAGGTCGAGGCTGTCCAGGTCGAGCGTCTCCAGCAGCGGGGCTTCGGGCGTGATGGTCGTCCGGTCGACTTCGAATTCATCGGCCAGTACGGTATCGATCTTTTCTATGAGTTCCTGTTCTGTCATTTTTAGGAAAGGGTTTATTTGTATTTCTTAACGATCAGGGTCGAGTTGGTGCCGCCGAAGCCGAACGAGTTCGAGAGGAAGCAGTCGAACTCCGTGTCCACCCTGCGGACGGGGATGTTGAGCTTCGAGGTGGCCTCGTCGCCCTCGGTGAAGTTGATGTTCGGGGCGATGAACCCGTGCCGCATCATCAGCATCGAGTAGACCACTTCGCTCGCCCCGGCCATCCACATTTCGTGGCCGGTCATCGACTTGGTCGACGCCACGTAGGGGTTGCACCCGGCGAATACCCCGGCTATCGCCTCCGCCTCGTTGTAGTCGCCCAGCGGCGTCGAGGTGGCGTGCGCATTGACGTAGGGGATCTCTTCGGGCCGCATTCCGGCGTCCTCCAGACACCGCAGCAGCGAACGGCGCGGGCCGTCAACGTTCGGCACGGAGATATGCTCGCCGTTCGACGAGAACCCGTACCCGACCACTTCGCCCAGGATTTCGGCGCCCCGTGCGACGGCCGATTCATGGCTTTCGAGGATCACCGTCGCCGCGCCTCCGCTCGGCACCAGCCCGTCGCGGTCTTTGTCGAAGGGGCGCGATGCCGCCGCGGGATCCGATTCGCGGGCCGAGAATGCCCCCAGCCCGTCGAAGCTGCCCACCGAGTAGAGGTTCACCTCCTGTGCGCCGCCGCAGACCACGCGCTCCTGCAACCCCTGCCTGATCATCAGGTAACCCATGCCGATGGCGTGCGACCCGCTGGCGCAGGCCGCCGAGAGCGTGAGGTTGATGCCCCGCAGGTTGAAGATCACCGAGAGGTTCATCGTCACGGTCGAGTTCATCGACTGGAAAATATTGCCCGAGCCGACCATCGCCGTGTTCCGCCTGGCGCGGATGATGTCGATCCCCTCGATCACCGGCGCCGCACTGCTGTCGTTGCCGTAGATGATTCCCACCTCGTTCGCCGCCAGGTAGGCCTCGTCCATTCCGGCGTTGCGCATCGCCTCGGCGGTGGCCATGTAGGCATATTCGCCCTGCTGGGGCAGACACAGCCGCTTGCGGCGGTCGAGCACCCCTTTCAGGTTCGGTTGTTCCACGATCCCCGTCAGCGACGAGATGTATCCCAGCTCCCTGCGCGCCGGGTCGAGCCCGATGCCCGAGCGTCCTTCGCGGAGCGATTGCGTGACTTCTTCCGTATTTTTTCCGATGCAGGCCCAGATGCCCATTCCGGTGATGACTACTCTCTTCTCCATGGTCTCAGGTATATAAGCCCCCGTTGATCGAAATGACCTCTCCCGTGATATAGGAGGCTTGTTCCGAGATGAGGAACATCGCCAGGTCGGCGACTTCGGCCGGTTCGCAGAAGCGTCCGGCAGGTATCTGTTTGCGGAGCTCCGCCTCGTCGATGTCGGCGGTCATGTCCGTGCGCACGAATCCCGGGGCGATGGCATTCACCGTCACCCCCTTTTTGGCCACCTCCTGCGCCAGCGCCTTGGTCGCGGCGATCACGCCGCCCTTGGCCGCGGCGTAATTGGCCTGCCCGGGCAGCCCCTTGATGCCCGAGAGCGAGACGATGTTGACGATGCGCCCGAACCGGTTCACGAGCATCCCCTTGAGCAGCGGGCGCGTGACGTTGTAGAATCCTCCGAGGCCGGTATCCACTACCGAGTGCCACTGCTGCGGCTCCATCCACATCATCAGAGTGTCGCTGCGGATGCCCGCGTTGTTCACCACCACCTCGATGCAGGCGCCTTCGTGCGCTTTCTGCCATGCCTCGATGGCCGCCGTGCTCTCTTCGCCCGAGGCCACGTCGAATTGCAGTGCCTCGCCGTCGCCGCCTGCGGCGCGGATGCCCGACAGGGTCTTTTCGGCCTCGGCGGCGTTCGACTTGTAGTTGACGAGCACGTGGTAGCCGCACCCGCCCAGTTTGAGGCAGATTTCGCGGCCTATGCCCCGGCTGCCGCCGGTCACGAGTGCGTATTTATTCGTTTTTGCCATTTTCTGCGGTTATAGCTTGCTGCAACTCCTCGCCCAGCGAGCGGCGAAAGCGCCGGAAAGACAGCACAATGTCGCGGTCAGGGTGGTCAGGAGCTTTTTCATAGGGAAGCGGAATTGTTTTTCAGGAAATTTTCGATGGCGGCGATCTCCCTGTGCTTGGGCGTGTCGTCGGCAAAGCGCGGCACGATGCCCCGGATGTCGGCATACAACTGCCGCGTGGCGTCGGAGAGCTCCCCGGCGCATTGCAGGTAGTCGGCGGCCTGCACCAGCGCCAGCATCTCGATCGCGGCGACCTGGTAGCCGTTCTCCACGACCTGCCGCGTGAGCATCGCCGCGTTGGTTCCCATGCTCACGATGTCCTGGTTGTCGTTGTTGTTGGGGATCGAGTGGACGTACATCGGGTTGGAGAGCGTTTGCGACTCGGCCGTGGTCGAGGTCGCCGTGAACTGCGCTGCCTGCAACCCGTAGTTGAGCCCCAATTTGCCGAGGTTTACGAACGGCGGCAGCGTCTCGTTGATCCGGTCGTGGAAAAGGTAGTTCAGCTGCCGTTCGGCGAGCATCGTCATCTTCGTCACGGCGATCTTGAGCTTGTCCATCTCCAGCGAAACGTAGTCGCCGTGGAAATTCCCGCCGTGGTAGATCGTCCCCGCCGCGGGGTCTACCACCGGGTTGTCGTCCACCGCGTTGAACTCCTCGACGAGGATTTTCTCGGCCTGGGAGATCGTTTCGAGCACCGGCCCCAGGATCTGGGGGATGCACCGCAGCGAGTAGTAGGGCTGCACCTTGTGCCTGAAGGTGGGTGCCGCGCCCGTGTCGCCGCTGTAAAGTTCCGCTTCGCGCTTGCGCAGCCGGCGGCTCGTGGCGCATATGGCGCGCATCTGCCGGGCGATCTCGATCTGCCCCGCGTGGAGTTTGTATTCGTTGAGCGCCCCGGCCATGAAGTCGTCGTACGACTCTACGATTTCGTTGAGCATCACCGATGCCTTCACCGCCCACCCCAGCAGGCGGCGCGCCTGGGCCAGGTTCACCAGTCCGATGCCCGTCATCACGGCCGTGCCGTTCGTGAGCGCCAGCCCGTCGCGGATGCGAAGCCTGAGGGGCGTTATGCCGCATGCCGCCATCGCCTCTGCTGCCGGGACGGTTTCGCCCCGGAACGAGACCTCCGCTTCGCCGATCAGCGCCAGTGCGATATGCGCCAGCTGCACCAGGTCGCCGCTTGCGCCCACGCTGCCGTGGCGCGGCACGAGCGGGTAAATTTCGTTGTTGAGGAAATCGGCCAGTATCCGCACCACGTCGGGGTGTACGCCCGACTTGGCGTTGAGGAACGTTTGCAGCCGCGCCAGCATCGCCGCCCGCACGCAGATGTCGGGCAGTGCCTCGCCCGCGCCGCAGCTGTGCGAACGGATGATGTTGTACTGGAGGCTGTTCAGGTCGGCGTCGCCGATCCGGTACTGCGCCATGGGGCCGAACCCCGTGTTGATGCCGTAGATGACCTTTCCCTGCTCGAATTTCTCCAGGAAACGGTAACACGCCTCCACTTCGCGCAGCGCCTGGTCGTCGATCCGTATTGCGGTCTTGTTGAAAATCCGGGCGTTTATGGTATTTAGGTTCGAACGTAGCATTTTTTGAGCCGATTTATGGCTCCAAAATTACAAAAACTATCTCAATAAATATTTATAAGTTTGTTTTTTTGTTTATATCGTCGGACGATGCGTCCGGGCGCCTAAGGCTGCGGGCGGCATCCGTGCCCCGGAAAAACAGCGGAGGGCACCATCGGGTGCCCTCCGCCGCCAAGGCATATCCTGCGTGTTATTTCACGCCGAACTTGTAGATGCAGACCTGCGTATAGGTCTCCCCGGGGCGCAGTACCGTCGAGGGGAAATTGTCGTGGTTGGGGCTGTCGGGGAACTTCTGCGTTTCGAGCGCCAGCGACTCGCGGTAGCGCTGCGGCTTGCCGTATTTGCCGATGCTCTTGCCGTCGAAGAAGTTGCCGCTGTAAACCTGCAGTCCGGGCTGGTCGCTCAGCACCTCGATGGTACGTCCCGAGGCGGGTTCCCAGACCGTGGCGACCTGCTCGATGCCGCTTTCGGTCTTGCGGTCGATCACCCAGTTGTGGTCGTAGCCGCCGCCGTTGCGCAGCTGCTGGTTGTCCGCTCCGATGCGCTCGCCGATGGCGTGCGGCTCACGGAAGTCGAACGGCGTACCCTCTACCGGGGCAATCTGGCCCGTGGGGATCAGCACCGAGTCCACCGGGGTGGTGTGGCTGGCGTTGATCGTCATCACGTTGTCGAGCACCGTGCCGTTGCCTTCGCCCTTGAGGTTGAAGAACGGGTGGTTCGACATGTTCACCACGGTCGGTTTGTCGGTAGTGGCCTTGTAGTCGATGCGGAACTCGTTGTCGGGCGTGAGCGAGTAGGTCATCTCGATATCCAGGTTGCCCGGGAACCCGTCCTGTCCGTCGGGATGGAGGTAATGCAGCACGAGTTTGTCGTCCGAGGCCGATACCACGTCCCATACCACGCGGTCTACGCCCAGGAGCCCGCCGTGCAGCGTCTGCCCGTTATTGTTCACCGGCAGGGTGTATTCCGCGCCGTCGAGCGTGAAGTGCCCCTTTGCGATGCGGTTGGCGTAGGGGCCTACCACGGCGCCGAGGAACCGTTCGCCCGTGTTGTCTATGTAGCGGCCGATGTTTTCGTAGCCCAGTACGATGTCCTCGTAGCGGCCTTCGCGGTCGGGTGTCCAGAGCGATACGACGCGGGCGCCGTAATTGGTGACCTGCATGGTGATGTCGCCCGCATGGAGCGTGTAGAGTGCGACGGGTTTGCCGTCGACGGTGGTCTGGAATGCCTCTTCGGGCAGCAGCGGGAGTTCCGTTTTCTGCACGCCGCACGCAGCCAGCAGCGACATGCCGAGTAGGATAAGCGATTTTTTCATCGGTTTCGGTTTTTTTAAGTTTTTTCAGCACGTAAAGTTATACGATTCTGGCGAAAAACGTGCGCTGCGGCCCGGTTTTTTGCCGGAGCCCGTACGGTTTCGGCACGCTTTCGGACATTTGCGGCGTATATTGGAGGGATTTTGCTATTTTTGTCCGGGACATCAGCCCGCTCCATGAAACAGAAGCAGATATTTACGTTCCGCGACGCGGAGAAACAGGTCGCCCCCGCGGCCTTTTCGATCATGCTCAAACCGGCGGGCTCGGCCTGCAACCTCGACTGCCACTACTGCTACTACCTCGACAAGGCGGTGCAGTACGGCGGCCGCCAGGCCGTGATGGACGACCAGCTGCTGGAGCTCTGCATAAAACAGTACATCCGGGCCAATGAGGTCGACACCGTGCAGTTCTGCTGGCACGGCGGCGAGCCGTTGCTGCTGGGACTGGATTTCTACCGCCGGGCGATGGAGCTGCAGCGCAGGTACGCCGACGGCAAACGGATCGAGAACACGTTGCAGACCAACGGTACGCTGGTCGACGAGGCGTGGTGCGACCTCTTCGCCGCCAACAATTTCCTGGTCGGCCTCTCGCTCGACGGGCCCGGGGATATCCATGACGCCTTCCGCCTGACCAGGGGCGGCAAACCGACCTTCGAGCGCGTGATGCGGACGGTCGGGATGTTCGGGCGCAGCGGCGTGGAATTCAATACGCTGAGCGTCGTGAACCGGTGCTGCGAGGGGCGCGGCGGGGAGATCTACCGCTTCTTCCGCGACGAGGTGCACAGCCGCTTCATGCAGTTCCTGCCCGCCGTCGAACACGTCGTCGGCAAACCGGGACACCACCGTCCGCTGATCGTCCCGCCCGGACATGAAGGAGCGCGGCTGGCCGGCTGGTCGGTCTCGGCCGAAGGCTACGGGCATTTCCTGTGCGATGTGTTCGATGAGTGGGTCGTAAGCGACGTGGGGCGCTGTTTCGTGCAGTTGTTCGACGCCTCGCTGGCGCAGTGGTGCGGTGTGCGGCCGGGCGTCTGCTCGATGGGTGAGACGTGCGGCGACGCGCTGGTCGTCGAGCACAACGGCGACGTCTACCCGTGCGACCATTTCGTCTACCCCGGGTACAGGCTGGGCAATATCCGTGAGACGCCCCTTGCCGAGCTCTACCGCTCGCAGAAACGCCGCGAATTCGGGCTGGATAAACGCAACACGCTGCCCGCCGAATGTCTGCGGTGCAACTACTATTTCGCCTGCCGGGGCGAATGTCCCAAGCACCGTTTCGCCCGCGGGGCCGACGGCAGCCCCAAGAATTCACTCTGCGAGGGGCTGAAACGTTATTTCCGCCACGTCGAACCCTATATGGAATACATGCGCGACCTGCTCGCGCGGCAACAGTCCCCGGCCTGGGTCATGCCTTTCGCCCGCAGGCGCATGGGGCTGATGTAGCCGTCCGTTGCCGATCCGGCGCCCCGGCATACACCTGTCCGGCCTTCCCCGCCTTCCCGGTTCTGCTCCTCCCGGCTTTGTGCCTCTCCCGGCTTCCCGTTTTGGCTCCCGGCGCGTTGGCTTGGCTTACCCGGTTCTTCGGTTCGGCCGTCCCAGCTTTCCCGGTTTAACTTTCCCCGGCCTCCCCGGCTGCTCCCGGGTTTCCTGCCGGCGTTTTCTTTCGTTTTTTGCGGAATACCCACAGCAGCGGCAGCCCGGCCGCGAGGGTCAGCCATGTCACTACGCCCAGCGCGTCGGTCACCCCCTCGACATAGGTTTGGGAGGCCGATACCGTTTCGTGCGCCGCATGGAAAGCCGTCCGGGCCGAGTAAACGGCTGTCAGGATGGCGATGCCGACGCTTCCAGCCAACTGTTTGATGCTGTTCGAGATACCCGCCGCAGCGGCCATGTCGTGCTGCGTGAGGTTCCGCAGCGAAAAGAAGTTCAGCGGGGCGAACGTGAGCCCCATGCCCAGCCCGCGGATGTAGAGCACGAAGAGGATGTGCCGGTGGGTGGTGTGGAGCGTGAAACGGCTGGCCAGCCAAAAGCTCGTCGCCAGCAGCAGGATGCCCGCCGCCGCGAGCAGCAGGGGTTTGACATAGCGCGTGAGGTAACCCGATACGGCCGACAGCACTCCTTGTATGAGCCCCACGGGCAGGAATACGCTCCCGGCCATCAGCGCCGTGTAGCCCAGCCCGCGCTGCATGTAGAGCGGCAGCAGGTAGGTGCCGCCCAGCATACCGATCGAGAAGAGCGTCAGCACGGCCATCGAAACCCCGAAGTTGCGCTCCCCGAGCAGGCGCAGCTGCAGCAGCGGCGCCGGGCTGCGCAGCTCCGTGCGGACGAAGTAGGCGAGCGCCACGGCCGCCACGGCGAAACAGCCGATCACCGTGGGCGAGGCCCAGCCGTCGTGGTTGGTCGGCGAGTTGCCCCGCGCCAGCGCATAGATCGCCAGCGGCATGAAGAGCGCGATGGCCACGAATCCCCGCCAGTCGAACGGGTGCCGCGCCGGGCTTTTCCATTCTTTCTGGATAAAGGCCGAGAGCAGGATGGCGAACACTCCCACGGGGACGTTCACGTCGAAGATTCTGTGCCAGCTGTATGCGTCGACCAGGTAGCCGCCCAGCAGGGGGCCGAACGAGATCGACGCGGCGGCGGCCATTGCCCACAGGCCGAGCGCCAGGCCGAGCTGCTCGGGGCGGAATTCGCGGGTCACGATCGCCAGTCCCAGTGACTGGATGATGCCGCTGCCGACGCCTTGCAGGGCGCGTGCCCCGATCAGAAACAGGTCGCCCGGGGCTTTGCCGCAGAGCCACGACCCGAGCGTGAAGAGCGCCAGCCCCAGAATATAGATGCGTTTGTTCCCGAAGCGGTCGGCGAACCAACCCGCCGAGGGGAGCATGACGGTCATGGTGATCATGTAGGCGGTGATGACCCATTCGGCCGTCGAGATGCCGATGCCGAAAGCCGACATGATGGCCGGCAGCCCGACGTTGACTACCGTCACGTCCAGCACGGCCATGAACGTCCCGAGCATGATCATGCCCAGGATCCACCATTTGTAAGCGTTGCTTTGCCGGATATGTTCGCCGAGGGTCGCCATCGGCGGGCGATACGTCAAAAAAAATGCCATGCTGCCGATGCCTGCCGCATGGAATGCCCGTCCTTCTGCGTTTTTCTTTCCCGGGCTTCTCTGCTTCCCCGGGTACTGCTCCCGCTCCCGCCGTCCGTCCCGTTGCGGTAGCGGCCCGAAAAAGGGGATGCCGCTTTTTGGCGGCATCCCCGTACGTGCAGGCCCTGTAAGCCGGGTTCTGTGCTCCGGTTGCCCGGAGTCCCCATCATTTATCTAGGACGCCGGTCTCCCGGCGCCTCAAGCAACCTACCCCCCGGCATTGGACGAGCAACCCTTGATTGCCGGTATACATGGTCTTGCAACCCACGAGATGTACTGTCCGAAGCGTATCGCTACCTTCGCGGTGGGCTCTTACCCCGCCTTTTCACCCTTACCCGCCGGGATTACGAAAATCCCCTGCGGGCGGTCGTTCTCTGTTACGCTCCTATACCCTCACGGATATCAAGTCGTTAGCTTGCGCGGTGCTCTGTGTTGCCCGGACTTTCCTCTCCCGGCCTCGGCCGGCAGCGACAGGGCGGGCCTGCCCCGCAAAGGTAATAAAATTCGGCGGATTCCCGCTCCGCGGTTGCGATTTCCGGACATAAGCCGGGAATATCCCGGCTTGCCGCCATGGTATTCGCGTCCATGCCGTGCCCGGGCTCCCGGCCTGTGCCGTGACGCATTCCCGCCGGGCGGCAGGGTGCTCCCCGAGGCGGCGGCAATACGCCGCCGTCCCCGGCTTCCGCCTTTTCCCTGTCGCCGGATACGGCGCTGCCTGCGCCGTATCCCCCGTTCCCTTTCGGCATACTCCGTCCGGACACACCGTATGCCCCGTACGGAATCTTTTTTGCAAATATTGGATAAAGTTGTATTTTTGCTTTGTCCCTCCGCCGTTCTTCGGGGCGGCGGGCCCGAAGAATATACCGGCCGATGGCAGATAACGCGCATACGATCGACATACACGACAACCGCACGGTTGTCGGATTGCTCCGTGCGGGGGATGAAAAATGTTTCGATGCGCTTTTCCGCCGCTATTACAAACCGCTCTGCACCTATGCCACGCGCTTCGTGCCGCCGGTACGCGCCGAGGAACTCGTCCAGGACACCCTGATGTGGGTGTGGGAAAACCGCACCTCGCTGATCCCCGAGATGCCGCTCAAATCGCTGCTGTTCACCATCGTAAAGAACAAGTCGCTAAACAGCGCCTTGCGCGACACGCTCAAGAACCGCATCATCCGCCAGCTGGCCGAACGCTACGAAGAGACGTTCGACGACCCCGATTTCTACCTCGAGGGCGAACTGGTGCAGCGGCTGACCGAAGCTCTGCGCAAAATGCCTCCTGAATTCCGGCAGACCTTCCGTATGCACCGCCTGGAAGGTATGACCCACAAAGAAATAGCCGTCCGCCTCAACGTCTCCCCGCAGACGGTCAATTACCGTATCGGGCAGACGGTTCGCCTGCTGCGCGAAGAGCTCAGCGATTACTGGCCGCTGCTCGTGCTGTTGCTGTGGCCTGACCTCTCCTGATAAGGAAATCTGAATTTTTTTTCGCCGTTCCGTTAGCATCCTTTGCTGACGGATTGTATTACTTTATAGACAAGCAAACAGCATGGCAAATTTCGAAATCGACGAAGAGGTATTGGTAGCCTTCCTCAAGGGCGAGCTGGACGCAGCGCAGGCGGCGGCCGTAGAGGCGTGGTACGACCGCTCGGCCGCAAACCGCAGGATGCTCGGCCAGGTCTATTATATATTATATGTCAGCGACCGTATCAACGACGCGGCCGGTATCGACGTCGAGCGTTCGCTCCGGCAGTTCAAGCGCCGCATGCACGCCGGACGCCGTATCTCCCTGCGCCGGAGCGCGGTGCGTATAGCCGCTGCGGCCGTGATCGCCGCGGTGCTCCTGGCCGGCGGGCTCACGACCGTGTTGCTTTCCAAGCGCCTGGCGCAGCCCGTGACCGTCGTCACCCAGCTGGGCGAGCGGTCGCAGGTGGTGCTGCCCGACGGGACGAAGGTGTGGCTCAATTCGTCGAGCAGCGTGGAGTACGTCGCCCCCTTCTTTTCGCGCCAGCGCCGCGTGAAGATGGAGGGTGAAGCCTATTTCGAGGTCGAGCACGACCGCCGGGCGCCGTTCGTCGTGTCGACCAACGGCCTGGACATCGAAGTCCTCGGCACGCGTTTCAACATCCGCAACGACGACAACGAGCATCGTGTCACCACCGTCCTGCTCGAAGGCGCCGTCAAGGCCTATGCTTCGGGACGCGAGCAGGCCTCGGTGCGCCTGCACCCCGCGCAGCAGCTGGTTTTCGACACCCGGACGCACGCCATGCGCCTGACCGACTGCCCCTCGGCCGAACGCTCGATCAACTGGATCGACGGCCGCTTCTGCTTCGAGCACGATACCTTCGGGGAGATCGTCGCCGAGCTCAAGCGCTACTACAACGTCGACATCCGCTTCATGGACAACCGGCTCCGCGACATGCGCTTCTCGGGCAATTTCCGCGTCGAGGACGGCATCTACCACATCATGTCCGTATTGCAACTGACCTATAAATTCAATTACAGGATCGCCGGCAACGACATCGAACTCTACGCAAACCCTGAACGATAACCGAATACGAACTTAAAAACCTTCGATCCGCCTATGGAAAATTAACGTCTCTTTTTTCTCGGATGCCGCACTTTTCGGCGGCCTGTTTCGACACCTAACCATTACACTAACCTAAAATCTGATCCATGAAAAAAACTAACCTTGCGACAGGCAGGGGAGGACGTGTTGTCGCTACATGTTTCCGTTGTCTGTTCGTTATCCCGATGCTGCTCCTGGGATGCTTCGGCGCCACCTCTGCCGCAGCACAGACGCAGCAAGCCCTCTCGCGTGTGAGCCTCGATGCCCCGGACGCGACGGTCATCACGGTTTTCCAGGCTATCCAGCAGCAGACGGGCTGTTCGTTCGTCTACAATACGTCGGACATCGACACCGACCGCAAAGTGAGCCTTTCGGTGCACGACGAACCGCTGCAGGCCGTGTTGGACAAGCTCTTCGCGGGCTCCGACATCGCTTATACCCTTCGGGACAAACACATCGTGCTCTCGAAGAAAGCTAAAAATTCCCCCCCCCACAGCGCTCAGGGCGGCGTTACCGGAGTCATAAAGGACGATAAGGGCATGCCCCTGGTCGGCGCCACCGTGCTTATCAAAGGTACGACAACCGGTGCTGCCGCCGACATCGACGGCAATTTCTCGCTTCCGCAGGCCAAACCGGGGGACACGCTCGAAATTTCGCTCATCGGCTATACCAAACAGGAGCTTCCCGTCTCGGGATCCGCCCCGTTGTCGGTGGTCATGCACGAGGACAACGAAGTGCTCGACGCCGTGGTGGTTACCGCCCTCGGCATCAAAAGGTCGGAGAAAGCGCTGACCTACAACGTGCAGGAGGTCGCGGGCGACATCGTCAACACGGTCAAGGACGCCAACTTCATGAACTCGCTTTCGGGCAAGGTCGCCGGCCTTCAGATCAACGCCAGCGCCTCGGGCGTGGGCGGTTCCACGCGCGTGGTGATGCGCGGCGTGAAGTCCATCAGCGGCAACAACAACGCCCTCTATGTGATCGACGGTATCCCGATGCCCGACCTGCGTTCGTCGCAGACCGAGGGCACCTACGAAACGCCCGACGGCGGCGATTTCGAGGGTATCTCGAACCTCAACCCCGAGGACATCGAATCCATGACGGTGCTTTCGGGCGCCACGGCGGCCGCGCTCTACGGTTCGCAGGGTGCCAACGGCGTGATCGTCATCACGACCAAAAAGGGCGAGGAGGGGCGTGTGCGCGTGAACTACGCCAACAACACCACCTTTTCGTCGCCGTTCGTCATGCCGCAGTTCCAGAACACCTACGGCACCGAAGCTACGGCACCGTCCATGAGCTGGGGTACGAAGCTCTCGACCCCGACCTCGTACGACCCCTCGGATTTCTTCCAGACCGGCTTCGAGGAGACCAATGCGATCTCGGTTTCGGGTGGTACGCGCGTGAACCAGTCCTATTTCTCGGCCGCTTCGCTCAATTCGCGCGGCATCATCCCCAACAACGTCTACAACCGGTACAACTTTACCTTCCGCAATACCACGCAGCTCATCAAGGACAAGCTGACGCTCGACCTGGGCGCTTCCTACATGCGCCAGTACAAGCGTAACCCGCTCGTGCAGGGCCTCTACCACAACCCGCTGATTCCCATTTACCTTTTCCCGCGCGGCGACGACATCTCCAAGTACGAGGTTTACGAGCGTTACGACGCCACGGCGGGCTATATGAAGCAGTTCTGGCCCCTGGAGTTCATCACCGGCGTCGAGAACCCCTGGTGGATTACCAACCGCGAGCTGTTCGAGAATACGGCGCACCGCTATACGTTCAACGCCACGCTCAAGTGGGACATTGCCGACTGGATCACCCTCACGGGGCGCGTGCGCACCGATAACATGGTGATGAACTATACGCGCAAGATCTATGCCTCGTCCGACAAGCTGTTCGCTTCCGAATACGGCAACTACCAGAACAACAAGATCCACCACAACAACCTCTACGCCGACGCCCTGCTGTCGATCAACAAGAGTTTCTTCGACGACAAGTTCTCCCTGTCGTTCAACCTGGGTGCGAGCATCCTCGATGACAAGAACGACGGCGAAGGCTTCGAGGGCCACCTGGCCACCCTCGCCAACAAGTTCTCGGTCTACAACGTGGATATGAGCCATTCGCAGACCAAACCCTACGCCGACCGCTACCACGACCAGACGCAGGCCGTCTACGCCACCGCCCAGCTGGGATATAACGGCATGGTCTACCTCGACGTGACGGCGCGCAACGAGTGGGCGTCGCAGCTGGCCTTCACGCCCCATATGAACATATTCTACCCGTCGGTGGGCCTTTCGGCCGTCATCTCGTCGATGGCCGACCTTTCCAAAGCCGGCATTTCGTTCCTCAAGGTGCGTGCCTCCTATGCCGAGGTGGGTAACGCCCCGCAGCGGTTTATTACCGGTGTCAATACGCCCTTGCAGACGGGCGGTATCGTTTCGTCGGACTCCTATGCCCCGGCTGTCAACCTTACGCCCGAGCGCACCAAGTCGTTCGAAGTGGGCCTGAACGCCAAGTTCCTCGGCAACAAGATCTGGACGGACGTGACCTATTACAATACCAACACCTACAACCAGCTTTTTAGCTACGATGCACCGCCCAGCACCGGCTACAAACGGGCATATATCAATGCCGGCAAGGTCAACAACTGGGGTATCGAAGCGGTCGTGGGTTACAAGAACAAGTGGCGCGACTTCTCGTGGTCGACCAATGTCAACTTCTCGATGAACCGCAACGAGGTGAAGGAGCTGGTTCCCGAAGGCACGCGCGACGTGGCCGGTAACCTGGTGACTGTCGACGAGGTGAACATGGACTACGGCGGCTACCGCATGAAGGTCAAAAAAGGCGGTTCGATCGGCGACTTCTACGTGACGGGGCTCAAGACCGACGACCAGGGACGCATCTATGTCGACCCCAATACCAATACCGTCACCACCGATCCCAATACGTGGCTTTACGGCGGCAATACCGAAGCCCGCTTCCGCCTGGGGTGGAACAACCGGTTCTCCTACAAGGGCGTGAACCTCGGCGTGCTGTTCGATGCCCGCATCGGCGGCCAGGGCGTTTCGGCGACGCAGGCCCTGATGGATCGCTGGGGTGCCTCGCAGGATTCGGCCGATGCCCGGGAAAACGGCGGTGTCTGGATCTCCGAGGATCAGAAAGTCCCCGATGCCAGGGTCTTCTACGCCAACAACGGCAACGGGCTTTCGATGCTTTCACACTACGTTTACAGCATGACCAACGTCCGCCTGCGTGAACTTACTCTGGGCTACGACCTTCCTTCCAGGTGGTTCAACGACAAGATCGGCATGACCGTGTCGCTCGTCGGCCGCAACCTGTGGATGCTCTACAACAAGGCGCCGTTCGATCCCGAGATCACCGCGTCCACGGGTACCTATTACCAGGGGCTCGACTATTTCATGCAGCCCAGCGCCCGTACCATCGGTTTCAGCGTAAGACTCCAATTCTAAAATTTCAGACCAATGAAACGATTCAATCATACAATAGGATTTTTCGCCGCTGCGGCGCTTGCCGCCTGTACCGGGGACTTCGAATCCTTCAACACCAATCCCGATGCGGTGCAGTCGGTCGACAAGAAGACCTACATCACCACCATGCAAATGGATGCCGTGATCCCGTGCAGCGACGTGGGGGCCAACGAGTTCCAGCGCGCTTGCAACCTGATGGGCGACGCCTTCGGCGGCTATCTCTCCCCGATCCAGGCCTTCAACGGCGGCAGCTATACCTGTACCTACGACCTCGACGGTACGGACTATAACAACGTGCCCTTCTCGGTGGCTTTCACCAATGTGATGCCTGCATGGCTCAACCTCAAGTACGCCTACCAGAACGGGCAGGTTACCGACGACGTCTTTGCCGTTGCCGAGGTCATCAAGGTGATGGCCCTCCAGCGTACCACCGACATCTACGGCCCGATCCCCGTTTCGAATTTCGGCCAGACCGAAAACCCCTACGAATCGCAGGAGACCGTCTACAAAAACCTTCTCACGGATCTGAATGCCGCCATCGTGGTGCTCAAGGAGTATGCGGCCAATGCCGCCGACGCCAGGCCGTTGCAGAAGGTCGACGCCGTTTACCAGGGCGACTATACGAAATGGCTCAAGCTGGCCAACTCGGTCAAGCTCCGCATGGCCATGCGCATCCGTTTCGTCGAACCTGCTCTTGCCCGAACCTATGCTGAGGAAGCCGTCAGGGACGGGGTGATGACCGCTTCGGACGACGGTGCGTGGCTCAAGAGTTCCGGTTCGGTACAGGTATACAATCCGCTCGAAGAGGTGTGGAACGCCTATAACGATACTCGTATGGGTGCGACCATCGACGCTTATATGAACGGTTACGCCGATCCGCGCCTGCCGGCCTATTTCAAAACCTGCGAGGATGGCAAGTACCACGGTGTCCGCAGCGGTCTCAGCTCGATGCTGAAGGCGGACTATACCGGACTTTCGGTGCCCAACGTCGCCAAGGATACGCCCGTCGTGTGGTTCCTCGCTTCCGAGGCCGCTTTCCTGCGGGCCGAAGGCGCCATGCTTGGCTGGGACATGGGTGGTGACGACGAATCGTTCTACAAGACGGGTATCGAACTGTCGTTCCTCGAACGCGGTCTTACCGCGGCCGCTGCGGCCACCTATGCCGAGAGTGCGAGCGAACCCCAGGCATTCGAGGACGCTTCGGCCGCCTCGACGAAATACAACGCTTCGAAACCTTCGTCCGTCTCCCCGAAATGGAATGCCGGCGCCGGGGACGAGGAGAAACTCGAACGGATCATCACGCAGAAGTGGATCGCCATGTTCCCCAACGGGCAGGAAGCCTGGTCGGAATTCCGCCGCACGGGCTACCCCAAGGTGATCCCGATCGTCAACAACCTCAGCGGCGGCAAGGTCGATACCAACGTCCAGGTGCGCCGTATGACCTTCCCGCGTTCGGAGTACTCGAACAATGCCGCCGGCGTGGCGGCTGCCACCGCACTGCTCGGCGGAGCCGATACCGGCGGTACGAAACTCTGGTGGGATAAGAAATAATGAACCTAAAAACAACACGAAAGATGAAAAATTTCTTGAAATACGTCGCGGCCCTTGCGATCGTGGGTGCCTTTTTCGTCGCTTGTTCGGATTGGACGGATCCCGAGCGTGAAATTACGCAGCATCCCGACCAGCAGTCGCCCATCCTGCGCGATAATGCCTACTACCAGGCCCTGCGCGAATACAAAAAGACCAAGCACAAGATCGCTTTCGGCTGGTACGGTTCGTGGACGGCCGTCGGCGCGTCCTACCAGACCCGCCTGCAGAGTGCTCCCGACTCGATGGATATCATCTCCATCTGGAGCCAGTGGCATTCGCTGACCCCCGAGCAGATCGCCGACAAGGAGTTCGTGCAGAAGATCAAGGGCACGAAGGTGACCTTCACGATCTTCTCGGACAAGATGCCCGAGCCGTTCCTCACCGAGATCGGCGGCGGCGAATATACCGACGAGGCCATCGAGGCCTACGCCAAAGCCTACTGCAAGGACTCGATGGACAAGTACAGCTACGACGGCATCGACGTCGACTACGAACCCGGCTACGGCGCTTCGGGGCCGTTCGTGGGACATGACAACGAGCTGTTCAGGAAGCTGATCCTGGCCATGAGCAAATACGTCGGCCCCAAGTCGGGGACGGGACGCCTGCTTATGATCGACGGCGTGCCCTATGCCGTGCATGCCGATGTGGCCGACTGCTTCGACTACGGCATCGTGCAGGCTTATAATTCTTACGGCTATACCGATTTGCAGGATCGCTTCGACGATGCCTATAAGAAAGGCTGGAAGCCCGAGCAGTATATCTTCGCCGAGAACTTCGAGTCCCTCTGGAAAACCGGCGGCGTGTCGCATGAATGCCGCGACGGCCAGTGGGTCAACTCGCTGCTGGGCATGGCGCGCTTCAACCCCACGCAGGGTTTCGGCGCCGGTTTCGGTGCCTATCACATGGAGTATGAGTACGCCAATTCGTCGATGCCTTACAAGTATATGCGCGAGGCGATCCAGGATGTGAACCCCGCCGGCGGCGACCTGATCGTCGGTCTGACCTCGACCGGCTTGTCCAAATACCTGTTCCTGGTCGGGGACGACGGTACCATCACGGGCGAGGTGGACGAAAAAATCCGGGTCGAGCTGGCTCGTCCTGCCCCGGCCGACGTTTCGTTCCCGCTGGCTATCGACAATTCGCTGGTCGATGCCTACAACGAAAAGCACGGCACCTCCTACGAGCCGATCGACCCCGCGCGTGTTTCACTCGGCACGCTCGGCGTGGCAGCCGGTGCGTTCTTGTCCGACGAGGTGTCCGTTACCGTAAGTTCTGCCGGGATCGAGAAGGGTTACTACCTGATCCCCATCGTCGTGGAACTTCCCGCGGAAGATATTTATACCTCGAAGGAGCCATTGGTACGCTACCTGCTGTTGACGGTGTCGGCGATGGAGATCGACGTCGATGCGACGGCGCTTACGGGCGTGAAGATCGAACCTGCCTCCGGGTGGACGATCGTCTGCTACCAGGGCACCGCTTCGAGCGGCGCCAACGGCGTCTGGAACCTCGATTCCGATGCGCAGAAGGCCTGCATGTTCGACGGCAAGCTCGACTCCAACTGCTGGTATGCCGCGAATGCGTCCTATTCGTGGGGGAACGGCGGCAACTTCATCATCACGCTGGACAAGGCCTACGACATCAACGGCTTCCGCTGGCATATCTACTACGAGGACTCCAACCCCGAATGTACCGATTTCCAGTACAGCGAGGACGGCACCAACTGGTATAGCCTCACCAATGAAATTTCGTTCGTGCCCAAACTCTCGGCCGACAACTGGAAGATATTCCAGTTCAAGAAGACCGTCAAAGCCCGCTATCTCCGGGTATACGTCGGCCGGGTAACCGATTTCACCAGTATGAACGAGGCCGAGATTTTCGCCCCTGCAAACTAAACCTAAAACAAGAGAACTATGAAACTGAAATATTTGGTCGCTCCGCTGTTGTTCGCCGCCGCTGCGGCGACGGGCTGTCAGGAGTCCGCGGAGACCTATCCTGCGATCTACATGACCGATGCGCAGAACAATCCCGACAAATCAATGACCATCGACGAACCCCCTGCCGAGACCTCGATCACCGTATCCTCCTCGGTGGTTATGGAGCACGACGTGCGGATCCAGTTGGAAGTGCGGCCCGAACTGCTGGCTGCCTATAACGACAAGTACGGCAAAAACTACCAGATTCCGCCCGAGGAAAGCTACGCCCTGAGTTCGACCGAAACGACCATCCTGGCCGGCTACAACACCTCTTCGGCGATCGACTTCACGGTGTCGTCCGTCTCGGAGTTCGCCGAGGGCGTGACCTATTGCGTCCCCGTGGGCATCAAGACCGTATCCGGCGGAATAAGCGTGCTCGAACCGAGCCGCACGCTCTTCATCGTGCTGAAGACCCCGGTGATCAGCAAGGCGATCTACCTGGGATCGAGCAACATCTACAAGGTGACTTCGTTCCAGGAGAATTCCGACCTGGCAGCCCTTCCGCAGCTCACGCTCGAAGCCCGCGTATACATGCTCGGCTTCCAGACCCGCGATCCTTATATCAGTTCCATCATGGGTATCGAGGGCATCTGCGGCGTACGTTTCGGCGACGTGAAGGTCGATCCCGACTGCATCCAGATCTGTCACGACTCCTACCAGCCCGCAGCTACCGACAAGCCGTTCGACAAGGAGAAGTGGTACCACGTCGCCGCAGTCTGGACGGGCTCTTCGTGGGACATCTATATCAACGGGCAGTATGCCACGGGCGTGGAAACGCAGGGCGAGACCATCGACCTGACGAGCGACAATTCGGGCGGTTTCTACCTGGGAGCCTCCTATGGCGGCGGCCGTACGCTGAACGGCTATGTCGCCGAGTGCCGCGTATGGACACGCGCCCTCTCGCAATCCGAGATCGCCAACAACATGAACTATGTCGACCCCACGTCCGACGGGCTGCTCGCTTACTGGCGCATGAACGCCTGGGAGCCCAACGACAGCGGTTCCGGCAATATCGTGCGCGACCTCACGGGCCATGGTTACGATGCCGTCGGCGGCAGCTCCAACCCGACGATGATGGACACCAAGTGGAATTAGTCCGCTTATAGACCGACAGGGGCCGTGCGACCCCGGCATAAGCCGGGTTGCACGGCCTTTTTTCATACTCCTGCTTCGGGCTGTCCCTGCTTCGGGCTGCAAACCCGCCCCGGATGGCGGCCTGTCGTGGCCTGTCGGCAGTCTGTCGGCGGTTTCGGTTTCCGGCTGTCCCCGTTCCCCGACGGTTTTCGGCTGCGGTTTGCCTTTGGCTGGCTGTTCTCCGGCGGCGCCCTTCCGGCTGCGGCCACGGCTCGCTCCGCCCTCCTCCGGCTTTGCCGGTTCATCCCGATTTGTTGTTGTACCCGACCTAAAGACCTTATGAAAAAAATCACGCTTATCTCTTTTTGCCTTGCCGCTTTCGCCTTTGCTTCGTGCGCCGGCGGCGGGTGCCCGGCCACGGGCATCATCCCGGCCCCGCAGCAGGTGACGTGGGGCGAAGGTGCCTTCCGTATGCCTGCCAAGCTGCTCTACACGACCGACCTCGACGGGCAGGACAAGGCCGACCTCGCGGCGTGGATGCAGCGTGCCGCGGACGGATTCTTCCCCGCCTCCTTTGCCGAGGCCTCCGACGGCGACATGCCCGCACTCGAACTGCTTCGTACGGGCGACGGCGCCCCCGAAAGCTACCGTCTCGACGTCTCCCGCACAAAGATCACGCTCACGGCCCCCGATGCCGCAGGGTTGTTCTACGGACTCCAGTCGCTCGCACAACTGGCCGGGCACCACGGCCGCCGCATTCCGGCCGTCACGATCGTGGACGCCCCGCGCTTCGGTTACCGGGGCTTCATGCTCGACGTCTCGCGCCATTTCCGCGACAAGGAGTTCGTCGAACGTCAGCTCGACCTCATGGCGCGCTACAAGCTCAACCGCTTCCACTGGCACCTGACCGACGGAGCCGGATGGCGCATCGAAATCAAAAAATACCCCGCCCTGACCGACATCGCCGCCTGGCGTCCCTATCCCGACTGGGAGGGATGGAACTTCGGCGGCAAACGCTACTGCCACCGCGACGACCCGGCGGCGGCCGGGGGCTATTACACGCAGGACGACATCCGCGAAGTGGTCGAATACGCCCGTGCCCTGCATATCGAGGTGATTCCCGAGATCGAGATGCCGGGGCACAGCGAGGAGGTGCTGGCCGTTTACCCCGAACTCTCGTGCAGCGGCAAACCCTACACGGACTCCGATTTCTGCATCGGCAACGAGCAGACGTTCGAATTCCTTGAGAGCGTGCTCTCCGAAGTGATCGGGCTCTTCCCTTCGGAATATATCCATATCGGCGGCGACGAGGCTTCGAAACAGGGGTGGCGCACCTGCCCCGAATGTGCCGCCCGGATGCGTCGGGAGGGACTGCAGGACGTCGATGAACTGCAAAGCTACCTGGTCCGCCGCATCGAGACCTTCCTCAACGCCAAGGGCCGCCGCCTGCTGGGCTGGGACGAGATTCTCCAGGGCGGGCTCGCGCCCGGCGCCACGGTCATGTCGTGGCGCGGCACCGAGGGCGGGATCGCCGCGGCCAGGGCCGGACACCGCGCCGTGATGGCTCCCTCGAACTACTGCTACCTCGATTTCTGCCAGGACGACCCCACCCGCGAGCCGGTCGCCGCCGCGGCGTTCCTCACCCTCGCGCAAGCCTATTCTTACGACCCTGCGCCCGATTCGCTGGGTGCGGATGTCGTGCCGATGATCCTCGGCGTGCAGGGCAACCTGTGGTGCGAGCACGTGCCCACAGCCGAACATGCCGAACACATGATCTGGCCGCGCCTGCTGGCGATTGCCGAAGTGGGGTGGAGCGCCCCCGAACGGAAGGACTACGACGACTTCCACGCCCGCGTGCTCGACGCCGTGGCGTGGATGCAGCAGCGCGGATACCACCCCTTCGACCAGAAAAATGCCGTCGGCCCCCGCCCCGAATCGCTCGATACCCTGCATTGCCTTTCGACCGGCAGGCAGGTGGCTTACCGTACGCCTTACAGCCCGAAATACCCGGCTGCGGGCGACGCTTCGCTGACCGACGGGCTGTGCGGCGGGTGGAACTACGGCGACCGCCGCTGGCAGGGGTGGCTCGATACGGATGTCGAACTGGTCGTCGACCTCGGGGAACGCCTGCCTGTGAAACGTATCGCGGCCTGTTTCATGCAGGGTTTCTATGCCGACATCTGGATGCCCCGTGCGGTCGAAATCTCGGTTTCGGACGACGACAGGCACTATACGCCCCTTGCCGCGGTCGAAAACGACATCCCGTTCGAATACAAGCAGGATTGCTACCGCGAGTTCGGCTGGTCGGGCCAAACCGCGGCGCGTTACGTGCGGCTGAAAGCCCGGCACAACGGCCATCCCGGCGGCTGGATTTTCACCGACGAGATTATTGTGGAGTAACCCCGCCGGGGCGGATTCCCGGGATGCTTTCCCGCGATGTGCCTGCCGCTACAATGGGAAAGGGGGCGCCAAGTCTTTCCGGCCTCCCGGGAACCGCGTGTCCTGAAATGCCCCGGATGGCAGTGTAAATAAAAAGGGCTGTCGGCGATATGCCTGACAGCCCTTTTCCATGCCGGGTCGGTTCTTTGCTATTAATCCCGCCGCCCGTTTTCCGGTTATGTTACCCGGTTGTGTTTTCCTTGCTCGTTTATCCTTGCGCCCGTCCGCGTACCCTTCCGTCTTTGTTCCGGCTTATTCTTGCGCCCATCCTTGTTCCTTTGCGTCCTTGTCCTCCTTTTATCTCTGCAATCCGGCCGTCGCTGCGCGCACGCAAACCCTCCGTTTACTTCTCGCGGAAAATGTTGAGGTGCGCCAGCAGCGGGTTGCGGCGGTCAAGCAGCAGGAATTCAGCCAGCAGCAGCACGAGCGCCGCGATGAGCAGGTATTGGTACTGCTCGTTGAACTCCTCGAAACGCATCATCGACAACTCGGTTTGTTCCATTTCGTTGATGCTCTTTACGATCTCGTCGAGGCCGATCGACTGCTTGGTCGAACGCACATAGGCGCCGCCCGTGATCTGGGCCACCTCGGAGAGCATCTTCTCGTCGAGCTTCGAGACGACCATATCGCCCTTCTCGTCCTTGATGAACTCCCCGCCGATCTGGATCGGGGCGCCTTCGGGCGTGCCGATGCCGATGGTGTAGATGCGTATGCCCATCTCCGCGGCGCGTTTGGCCACCGCCAGGGCGTCGTCCTCGTGGTTCTCGCCGTCGGTCACCAGGATGATGACCCGGCTGTGTGTCTCTTCCGTTTCGCCCGAGAACGACAGCAGCGCCTGTGACAGCGCCTTGCCGATGGCCGTGCCTTGTACCGACACCAGCGACGGGTCGATCCGCTTGGCGAAGGCTTTCGCCATGCGGTAGTCCGACGTGATGGGCAGCTGAACCTTGGGTTCTCCCGCGAAGACGATCAGCCCCACGCGGTCTTGCCTGAGCCCGTCGAAAAGTTTGTTGATGGCATATTTGGTGCGCTCGAGCCGGTTGGGTTCGAAATCCTCGGCCAGCATCGAGTTCGAGACGTCGACCACGAGCATCATCTCCACGCCCTGCGCCTTCTCCTCGCGGAGCTTCGACCCGAACTGCGGGCGTGCCACGGCCAGTATGAGCAGGACGACGGCCGTGCAGAAGAGGATGAACTTGAGTGCGGTACGCCCGGTCGAAACCTCGGGCATCAGTTCCTCCAGCACCCCGGGGTTCCCGAAGCGTGCGAGCCTTTTGCGGCGGCGTGCCGCCGCTGCCCAAAAGATCAGTACCAGTGCCGGGATTGCCAGCAGCAGCCAGAGATATTGCGGATTTGCGAATCTGAACATAACGAATGCCTGCCCGGCGTATTGTTTCCCGTTTGCTGTCCCTGTCCGACCCGCCGGGTTTGCATTAAGGCACCTGGGGTGCCTGTCGGACAGCGACATTCCCTCCGCAATCTTCCTTCCGGCAAAGGGAGGGCTTTGCCGGCGTCTGGGGCGTGGTGCCCGTCAGGGTATCCGTTTGAGCACCAGGTTTGCGAACAGGAACTCCGCGAACAGCAGCAGCAGCCCCGCCAGCGCCCACAAGAGATATTGTTCGTGGTAAGTAACGTGTTCCGTAACCTCCACCTTGCTCTTTTCCAGTTGGTTGATCTGGTCGTAAATGGCTTTCAGCTTGGCTTTGTCCGTGGCGCGGAAATACTCCCCGCCCGTCATCTCGGCGATCGACCGCAGGGTCTTTTCGTCGATCTCGACCTTGGCCATCACCGTGCCGCCCGTGGGCGTGCCGTAGATGTCCACGGCGGGGTAGGGCGCCATGCCCTCGGTGCCGACGCCGATCGTGTAGACGCGGATGCCCTGCGCCTTGGCGATCTCGGCCGCCGTCAGCGGGGCGATCTCGCCGCGGTTGTTCACGCCGTCGGTCAGCAGGATGATTACCTTCGACTTGGCCTCGCTCTCGCGCAGGCGGTTGATCGCCGTCGCCAGGCCGTTGCCGATCGCCGTGCCGTCCTCGATCAGGCCGCTGCGGATGCGCGACAGCAGGGTCTGCAACGTCCCCTGGTCGGTGGTCAGGGGGCTCTGCGTGAAGGCCTCGCCCGCGAATGCCACCAGCCCGATCCGGTCGCCGTAGCGGTCGGCGATGAACGATCCGGCCACCTCCTTGGCCGCCGTGATGCGGTCGGGCCGGAAGTCGCGTGCCAGCATCGAGCCCGAGACGTCGATCGCCAGCATGATGTCGATGCCCTCGGTGTTCGTGTGCGAAAGCCGCTCCACGTCCTGCGGGCGCGCCAGCGCCACGACCAGCAGCGCGAATGCCGCCGCACGCAGCACGAACGGCAGGTGCCGCAGGTAATAACGTATGGTCTTCGGGGCGCGCACGACACCGTCGACCGACGAGATCTGTATCGCCGCCCCGCCCTGCAACGTCCGCCAGACGTAGTAGCCGGCCATCGGTACGAGTGCCGTCAGCAGCCACAGATAGTATGGTGATGCGAAATGCATAGTCCTTGTGTTTTACCAGTTTTTCGTTCCCCGGACGACGACGCCCTGTTTCTCCTTCAGCTTGTCCTGCGTGCGGTCTTCCTGGGCCTGGATGGCATCGAGCATCTGTTCCTGCTCCTGCGGGGAGATACCCGCCGGAACGGGCTGCTGCTGCCCCTCCTGGTCGCCTTCGCCCTCCTTGTCCGGCTGCGAAGGATACTGCTGCCGGTCGCCCTGCTGCTCCTGGTCGCCGCCCTGCTGCTCCTGGTCATCGCCCTTTTGGCCCTTGTCGTCCTGCTGCTGGTCGCCGTCCTGTTTGTCCTGTCCGTTGCCCTGTTGCTGCTGATCCTGGTTCTGGTCTTTGTCCTGGTTCTTGTCGTCGTCGCCGCCACCGCCGCCGTCCTCGTTGTCGTCTATCAGGCGCTTGGTGTAGGCGTAGTTGTACTTGGCCTGCTGGTCGGCAGGGTTCAGCCGCAGCGACTGTTTGTAGCTTTCGAGCGCCTCCTTGTATTTCTGCTGCTTGAACTGGGCGTTGCCCAGGTTGTAGAACGCTTCGGCGCGCTCCTCGTCCGTACGCAGCGAGTCGGCCGCGGCCCTGCGCATCGTCTGCTCGGCCTTGTCGAACCGCTCGGCCTTGTAGAGGGCGTTGCCGAGGTTGTAAGTCGCCTCGAACGACTCCGGTGCGGCCTCCAGCGCCCGCTCGTAACGTTCGATGCTCTTCTCGTAGTTGCCCTTGTTGTATTGCCGGTTGCCGCGCCGCACCTCGCTGCGTTCGGGCATGTTCTGCGCCGAAGCCCCGAGTGCGGCCAGGAGGAACACCGCTGTGTATATGAGTTTATACATCTGTCACGCATTTTAGTTTTTCACCGGCTCCTGCCCTTCGGTCTCCTCCTCCGTCTCGGCGACCTTGGTCTCCTCGACGAAATAGTAGGCTTTCAGGTAGTCGGCCTCGTTTTGCTCCGCTTCGGGCGTCGCCTTGGCGAACTTCACCAGGTCGGCGTCGCGCAGGATCGCCGTCAGATCCATCCGGGCCTTGTCGGGCAGTTCCTCCGCGCGCATCGTCTCGATGATCTCGTCCGAGGTCATCTCCATGGCGCCGAAGCCCCACCGTGCCGCGACGTAGGTGCGCAGGATGTCCGTCAGTGCCGAATAATATTGCTTGTGCTTGTTGTTCTGCCACAGCTTCTGGTGGTGCAGCGCCTCCAGCGCCTTGATCGCCACGACGTGCGGCGGCTGGGGCGGTGACGGCCTGAACAGGTCGCCGAGGCGTTTGCCGCGGCTCTCCAGGTAGCGCTTCAGCGCATAGGCCGCCGCCAGCAGCAATACGAGTGCGAGCGCGCCCCATTTGGCGTAGCCGCTGACCTCCCCGAACCGGAACGGCAGGTTCCACTGGGGTTTCACGTCGTAGATCGACTGCGATGTCGAGTCGATCTGGAAGGTCGCCACCTGCAGGTAGAGCGAGTCGCGTGCCCAGAGCGTGTCGACGATGTTCTTGTCGGCATAGAGCACGCCGGGACGCCCCAAATTG
>OHEH01000259.1_pt1 | contig 26500 bp, 28 predicted proteins | sample 1567221 | NCBI WGS metagenome assembly OHEH01 (sample SAMEA3879586, study PRJEB24766) | human gut metagenome | biome: human-associated habitat; feature: feces | place: USA | collected 1985/1987
TTGATTGCAGGTACTCAGCTTCGCCCTGTATGGCTCTCTGGCGCATTCCGGCATACAGACGGGAAAACGTAGCCCGGCGCTGCTCTGCGTCCTCTGCGGCCTTTTTCTGGCGCTCCTGCTCATGCCGCTGGCGGTCAGCTTCCAGTTGCTCCCTTCTCTGGCTCGCTGCCGTCGGGTCGGTTTCTGTCTCCCGGTAATCAATACCCAGCACATCGGCGGCAAGTTGCGCCGCCTCTGTGGTGTCGCAGTTGTTCACCCGCTTAATCAGGTCTAAGCCATCGCCCGCGCCGCACTGGTTGCAGATAAAGCTGCCGCGCCCGTTGTCGTCGAATCTGAAACGGTCTTTTCCACCACATGCAGGGCAGGGGGCATGGCGGCGCGATGAATCAGGAACGTCGATAGACAGGCCAGCCAGCACATAAGGCCATTTACCAGCGGCGGCGCTGGTCACTTCGCGGATAATGTCGATATTACGCATTCGTGTTACCTCCCTCAGTGCGCCGCTGGCATTTCAGGCAAGCCGTTTTCATTCAGATCGGCAATGAATCCATCATGCAGCTCTGCCAGCGTTTCACGTCCGAACGGGGTCAGCTCGCCGCGCTCCGTGTCGATCATGGCCTGATAAAAAACAATGGCGTTCGCTGTTCCCTGCTCAATGCCGTAGCGCTCAATCATTGCGCCTTCCATGTTGTTAGCCATCGCTAGACGTTCAGCAAACGGGTAAACCACAATCCCCGCCGTGCCATTTGAATAAAACGTCACCAGCGACGATTTGCCGTCATCCTCCTTGATGGTGGTGGTGCCGTTTTCGCGCTTCATCTCAGAAATGAACGTCGCAGCAATCAGCCAGCGCCACATAGTGACGTTATGCTGCGCGGTGAAGTCGAACCAGCCACGCGCCCCGCCATCAGCAACGGCAAAATGAATGGCGTATCCGATATCTGGCTTGTCGTCGTACTCTCCGGCGTCAAGGCGGTTCACGGCGCTCTCGTAGCTGATAAGAGCAAACTGCTCATATCCCCCGGCATCATTGCTGGCCATGATATTGACGCCGTGCGGTGTGGCTTCGGCGTGTAATAAGTCGGCATTTCCCGATTTAATGGTCGGTGCGTTGCTCATGCGCTGCCCTCCGCATCAATTCTGGCCATATCGACAATCTCCAGGACTTTACTCAGCCAGCAATACACGATTTCGGCCTGTTCATCGTTTAGTTGAGTGGCTAAATCAGTCATAACGTGAGCCAGCCCATTGCGGGCGCGGGTCATGCGTTCTGCTGTTCGGTCTGCCAGCGTAAAATCATCCGGGTATGCTTCTTTGCGAGATAGCATCGCTTCGGCTTCCAGCTCTGCCGGGTGGCGGTAGATAGTATTTATGTTCATTTGCCCGCCCTCCCTTTGGCTTCTTTTTCACTGATTGAGCGCAAGAATGCGGCGTTTGCAGCGCTATCATTCAGCGCCTGCGCAACCTCTCCGATACGTCCCAGCATTGCGCCTAATCTGTACATATCAGCTTTAGCGCCTTCCTCCGGGTAGTCATCGCTATCAGCCGCCCAGAACATGAGGCTACCAATGGCACTGACGCCCAGCATTAAATCACTCACGGCATCACTGGCGCGGCGCTCAATTCCTTTCAGATCATCAGGTGTACAACCATCAAAGTTGCCGGACACTAAATCGTTATACAGGCTCATGCTGCCACCTCACGAATGCGGGTAATCTGGATGTGGGAAAGGCGTTCATTTCTGGCCTGATTTAGCGCCTCAGCTTTGGCGCTGATCGCGCTGCGGGCGTCAACGATATAAACGAACTCGACTAATTCGCCGCTCCGGGCGGTGGCGCATCCTGCAACACGGAAGTAATTAAGCATGTTCACCCCCTGTGCGAATGCGTCCGGCGAAAAAGCAAACGTGATCCCGCGCCAGAATGCGGCGGGCTTCCTGCTCAGTCTCTGCGGCGATATGGTGAATTTTGGCGGTAATTGTCGGCATGTCGCGGCGAACTGCTGCGATTAACCAGATAAATTGCGGATTTTGGGTAGGGGTAGTAGCCAGCATAGCGGCAGCCTCCTTTTGCTTTAAGGGGTCACCGCCTGAGTTTCCACGCTCTGAAATGGCGGTGACGTTAGCAGGGGTGGAAATACCGGCGCAAAAGGAAACCGGCCTACGCGAACGTAGCCCCACTAACGCCACCATTGATTTAGTACGGGCTAGGCCGCTGATTAGGTGTGCGTAGTGATCGGACACAAAAAAAGACGCTTTCGGCGTCTGTGTCGCCTCTTGCTTACTCGGGTTTCCACGCCCGGCACCTGATTTTGCAGGTGCGCTATAACCATAAACCGGGTTGGCGATAGTCGGCAAGCCCTTTTTTATGGACGCGCAAAACTCACCTTCGCGCGTGCGCGTACTGGTCGCTAAAGTCGATGTAGAAAAACCCGCCACGGTAGGATCCCGTTTCACTCCAAAAGAAAAATAGAGAAATTTATTATCCATAACTGAGCTATTACAGCTTATATCTACTGACAGGCCAGCCAGTGAGAGGCCCTTACTCTGGAAGGCTGATTTACGCAGTATCACGGTGCTACCTCCCGAAATTCCTTTATGAATCGCTCAATCGGCTGTACGCACGGGTGCGAATATCCGTCGCGGTAGAATGTCACGCGGTTATGCTCGACGCGCTGTACGGTCACTACGGCCCCGTGCGAATCCTTGTAACGGCTTCCCGGCATCGGATTATGGTTACGCATGGTTTACCCCCATACGCTTCGCCAGCCAGCGCTGAGACAGTCGTATTAACTCAGCTTTGCGCTGGTCGTAGTCCTGCCCCAGCTCAATTAACGTGATATTGGTGCTTTCCAGATAGGAGAGGTGTTCAAGCTGTGCGGCGTTCATGCTGTCCCGTGGTTCGCCAGCAATGCCATTTGCCTGCGCCCACTGCTTCGCCGTCATGCCACCCAGCACGATACGGGCGATCATGTTGCTCTCGTTGCTGTAGTGGCGCTGCTGTGTCTGTTTGCCCTGTTCTGCGCGGGCGCTTTCAAGTGCTGCGCACATCGGCTTAAACAGGTTGGCGGCACCGATACGGGCTTTGAGCTGGCGGCGATACTGAGCGGCGATTTCCGGCGCACTCAGCTGTAGCGCTTCCTCGCACTGGATGAAATAGCGGCGCACAGCTCGCCCCTGCTCGTTACGCTCAACCATTGCCACTTCTTTAGCCATATCCAGCGAGAGAAGATAATCATGCTCAATTTGCTGGCGAAATTTTGCGCTCCCCGAAACGGGTGAGCTCAAATTTTCAACGGTGATGTAATCCACACCAGCGGCAAAACCATACTGACTAATGCGCCCTTTAATCCAGGTGGTGAAGTCGCGGCCCACACCCAGCGCTTTATGTAATGCCCTCGCGCTCACAATATTGGCTTCACGCCCGCCAATCTGCCCGGTAATAACCGGGACAATAGCGGCGAAGTCGTTGCCGTTAATTACTCCCGTGTTGACGTTGGGTTGAGGGGCTGCCTCCGAACTGAATCGGCTTTTTTCGATAGTCATATTTTCGGCTCCGTTATGCGGCGGTGAGATTGTCCGGGTATAGATTGAGAATGTCCGCGATATCCTGCTTAGAAAGCCCGTTATAGCCACCAGCGGTGGCGTTGTGGTTCACAAGCCGAATAACTTTTAGAACGTCACCGCGCCCGGTAAAGCGATAGCGTAAATGTGACCCGATCCCGTCGGGGTTCTTTTCGTCGATACGCTCAAGCTGAATATCAAGCCTGCGCTCTAACTCGCTGGCGTAGTTCCTTCCAGATGAAAGGCGGCAATATCGCAGAATGTCGTTTTCTGTCCATCCCTCTACGCCAGTGCGTAGCATGTAGACGCGGTCGCGGTGCTTCTTCGGTGTGCGGCGTGGCGCTTGTGTGGTGGGCGCTGGTGGCGTAACATCAGATCCGCGAATATCTATGTTAGCCGCCTGCTGTCCGGGGCGGTTTTCTTTTTTCATCAGGCCACCTTTCCCCGACGCTCTGCCAGCCAGTTGTTAATCTCTACCGCATCAAAAGCAGTCACGTTATTGGTGAGTTTCACCGGGCGTGGCAATGTGCCGTTTTTAACCCATCGATCAATGGTTGGCATTGATACCCCTAACAACGCCGGCATGCGAAAGCGGCGGATGTATCCAGTAGTGGGAAGTGCTGATTGTGCGGTTTGAGAGGCTGTCATATGTCCCGTAACTCCTGTGATAGCTGGTGATGGAAAGGCTATCAATAGCAGTTCACAATCTCGCCGAGTTTTAGAAAATTCCTCCGAGTTATGAGATTGTTTGCTTGAAACTAACGGCACATCTTCATTGGCGAAAACTAACCATAATTACCTATAACCGGCTTTTTCCAGCCAATCCCGCAAAGAGTCATCCGTTACATCAGGAAATTTAATCTCATTTGCCATATGGCTTAATCTATCCATAATATTTTTGATGGAAAGTGTTTTTAGTTCGTCTTGCTTCACGCCTAGAGCATTTATTAGATAAGCAATAAATCTAGATTGCTTTGCCGTTTCCCTAATTTTTGGCTTAGCCTTAATTGATTCAGGCACGGTCAATCTATCTTCTGGTAAATCTATACCTTGGACTCCGCAATTGTAAATTAGCTCTATATCCTCCCTGCTTAGATAAACATCATTCATACTCAAAACAATTGGCTGAGCATCGTAGCAATACGCATAAACAGGTCTAATTAAAATATCATCTACTGACAGTACCGGGCAGTCTTCACCAACATATGGAGCGCCTAGTTTTGCAATAGGAATCTCGCAGAACAAATCTTGCGGAAGGACCATTAGCTCATCATTTTCAATTAAATACATCCCTTCTAAAACGGATGCCATGCCATCAAAGTAGCCCACAAATTCCAGTGTTTTTTTATTTTTATCAATGGTGAATGCGGTATCTATCATTGGCGAAGTTGGAGTCAATCCGCCTCGTGATGCCACAGGAATAAGGTCAATATATTCTTTTGAAATATCCCCATACTCATATGGGTTATCATAGTTATTCAATGTAACCATCAGAGTACCTTCCACTGAACTTTGTTTAAATTCAATCATAGGATTTAGATGATTCATCCATGCTGAGAGGTCTGATAATTCGCACTTCAATAGTGTTGCTGCTCTGTTTAGTGAGCACCACGGTAATGGAGGGATGGTATTTTTTTCCCAGATATTAATTAATTTGCCATGTGCCATAACGTTACCTTTTACGCCATGCCTTTAAAGTGATTGAGCCAGGCGGTAAGGCTTCCCGCTTTTCGCCCCGTCGGGCTAGGCTCAATCTGTCCTCTGATTCTTTACATATCTTGGTTACTAATCGTGGTTACTGGTCGTGGTTACTTCGCCTTTCTCAATGGCGTTACGTTGTATTCTTCGCCGCGTTCCAGTGCCACCAGCAAGCCCGTCCACTGTGTTAACGCAGCCCGGCGTTCATCAAAGTATTGGTGGCGGTTATAGATACCCTCCACGCCTTTAATTTTGTGGTTAAGGCATCTTTCTGCGACTACCGGATCAACGCCCAGCGCGGCTAAATGGGTGCGGGCCGTGCGCCGGAAGTCGTGAATAGTGAAGTTCGGCACGTCCGGCATTTCAGCGCGAACCTTCGCCAGCGCAACGGGCAGGGTGCTTTCCTGAATATGGGGGATCATGCGGTTTTGCATCTTTCTGGCTGGCAGTACCCATGCGCTGTTGCATGAGAACGTTTTAAGCTCTCTCAGCCATTCGACTGCTGGCGGCGCTAATGGAATGTCTATAGCGTCGCCGTTTTTGCTGCGTTCCTCTGGCAAGCGCCATACGGCTTTATCAAGGTCGAACTCCTCCCAGCGGGCGGCGCATAACTCCATTTTGCGGACGCATAACGCTAACAGTAATTTGAACGTGATTTCATTCTGGCGACTGAAACCCTTAGCCGTGCGCATGGCTTTGAATAGCTGGATTAACTCATCGCGGGTTAACCAGCGGTCACGGCTAACCTCCTTCCCTCCAGCGTCTGCCACCTCAAAGGCTGAACAGGGGTTAATCTCCAGCGCGTGCCGTTTGATTCCGTAGTCGAATATGCGGCGCGTCCATCTCAGCACGTCCGTTGCTATGGTCGGCGCTCCACGGTCAACAATACCTTTCAGCATGTCATCAATATGGCGCGGCTTCACGTCCTCCACCTTCATGCTGCCAATGCAGGGGTTTATATCTTTGTCGATACGGCGGCGGAGTATATCTGGGTGCTTCCAGCGGGGCAGTATCTGACGCTCAAAGTATTCAGCGGCCAGCTCTGAAACGCGCATGGCGTTTTTTTCTGCTTCCATCTTCGCCAGCGCTTCGGTTTTGCGCTCCTGCTTCTCCCCGGCAACGTCATAACCCAGCGCAACGCGAGCTGATAGCTCTTTGGCTGTCTCTCTGGCCTTTGATAGTGATAGCTCGGCATATGAGCCGATAACCATTGCTCGCTGCTTACCTGCGAATTTATAGCGAAAGCGCCAGAAAGGGACTGTGTAGTTTTTGGGGTAGCAAATATAAAGGCCGTTGCCATCGGCCCTTCCTTCAAATCTATCTCCGGCCTTTATCCATGCGCGGATCTGCATGTCTGTAATCTTTGGCATTGCGAATACCTGAACATTGAATGGGGGTGTGTACATAAACCGATGTACATAAAACCCATTATGTACACCACTATGTACACGGCAATCATGCGCTTTGTTGCGTCTTTATGATAGCCGATGATAACAAAAAAGCCCGGCTTAGTGCGGGCTTTACTGGTTTTGTGCGTCTTTGTGATAGCTCTTAAATATTTACTCGATATTCTGGATTTGCTCGCGCATTTGCTCGATGAGTACCTTCAGCTCAATCGCGGAGTTGGTCACCTCGGCGTTAATCGATTTTGACGCCAGGGTGTTCGATTCACGGTTGAACTCCTGCATCATAAAGTCGAGACGGCGACCCACAGCTTCTTTCTTCTTCAGAATGTTATAGGTCTCTTTAACGTGCGCTTCGAGACGGTCCAGTTCTTCGGCAACGTCGATACGCTGCGCCATCAGCACCAGCTCTTGCTCAAGGCGGTTATTTTCCAGCTGCACTTCCGCATCTTCCAGCTTGGCGACCAGACGCTCGCGCTGCCACTGGAGAATTTCCGGCATATGAGCGCGAACTTTCGCCACTTCGCCGCTCACGCCTTCAAGCCGCTGCTCGATAAGCGCTTTCAGGGCCTGGCCTTCCGTTTCGCGGGCGACGATGAAGTCGTCCAGCGCGCCGTCAAGAGCGGCCAGAATGTCGGCGGCGATGGCGTCGAGATCCTGCTCTTTGGCGGCCATCACGCCCGGCCAGCGCAGGATATCAACCGGGTTGATTTCCCCTTCATCGCTCTGCATTTTCACCCAGTTGGCAGCGTTTACCAGCTGTTTAGCCAGCTTTTCGTTGAGGATGAGTTCACCCTGAGCGCTGGGATCTTGTTCAAAACGCAAGGTGCATTCGACTTTACCGCGAGTCAGGCGGGCGCGAATGCGCTCGCGTACCACGGGCTCCAGACTACGGAACTGCTCCGGCAGGCGGAAGTACGTTTCCAGATAGCGCTGGTTTACCGAGCGCAGCTCCCATGCGGCGCTACCCCAGTCACCCTTGATTTCACGGCGGGCATAGGCGGTCATACTGCGGATCATAGGCGTTCCTGTTTTCGTAATAATGAATGCAAGGATTATAGCCGTGCGGGCGGTGACTTAACAGGAATAGTGATGAAATACTTCAAGGACGATTGTTTTAAGGGATATCGCCGCAAAGTTATTTTCACCAGGGGCTGTAGGTGGGGTTATATATTATGGGAATCCGTAGTTAATATTTTCTGATATTAGATACGGGCATGGAATTCGGATGCCTTTGTACAAATGCATATACCGCCAGACAAGCTATTCTGTGAGTTTTAGGAAGTATAACCACCAGAAATGAGATAGGGTATTACCTTTAAGCATTATGTATGTTTTTTTTTGCATTGATTACTATAAATTTATTAAAACTTTGGTGATTGTATTTATGGTGAGAATACTGTTGTATTAATTATATCTAATTGTTTTGTTTTGGCCTTTTTAAGTTTTATGCGGTATTGTCCGACTGAAAGAACGCTAGTATAGTCGTTTACGATGAGTTCTATAAAAAGGATTTTAATATGGACGCTATCTTTGACAGAGTCGTAAGGGAATTTTTTCCAAATACAACCATACCTTTTTGGAAAAAATGGCTGTTCAGGACGGCATTTGGCAATAAGGTATTTTCTCGCTTAATATATAACGAGCGACTCGTTAATAAAAATGGGGTCGAGTGGGTTAATGCAGTTGTTGAACTCCTTGAGTTGAAATGTGAAAGCGAACACCACCAATTTAACAACATACCTGAGCATGGGGCTACGGTTGTTATTTCAAATCATCCGACGGTTATCGATGGACTTAGCTTAATACATACGGTCTCCCGAGTCAGGAGTGATATAAAAATAATAGCTAATCACGTTTTGCCAATTATATTCCCCCAGGTATCGGAACTTACCATTGGAATTGAGAATATGGCCGGTAAGATGAGCCATAAAAAATTCCGCGAGATGAACGATCACCTGCGAAAAGGAGGCGTATTGATTATATGTCCTGCGGGTAAGCTAGCTAACTGGTCTCTTTCCGGGTTACAGGAGCATAAGTGGAACCCCGGTTTTTTACAGCTTGCTATGAGAAATAATGCAGCATTGGTACCAATTCATATTACGGGAGCAAACAGTAAGATTTATTATCTTACTGCAACATTCTGGCGGCAACTGTCGAACATGATGGTTATTCGTGAAGCTCTCCGCCATCATGGCAAGACCATGAAAATCAATATAGGACAGCAAATAGCCTTATCCTCGTTTAAAGAATACAATAAAGATCTTTCTGCCGCGGCAAATGTATGTTTGACGCACCTCCAGAGTATAGCGAAGAATGGCCCGGCTATGTTAGATACGATTGCGCCGCAAGAATTAGAACCAGGTAAAAAGGAGCTAATTAGCGCAATAGAGGAGTGCGAAATATTAAGGCAGTTTGAAGACGGTAGAAAACTAGTGATATATCGCTGTAATACTAACCGAACCTCACCCATTATTGATGAGTTAGGGCGCTTACGCGAACGCTGTTATCGCGATATTGGTGCCGGAACTGGTAACGACCGAGATAACGATGTTTTTGATGAAAGTTATTATCATATCATTTTGTGGGATCCTTCTGATGTGGAAATCCTGGGAGCATATCGTGTTATGCCCGTTGGCGAGCAGCTGGCCCAACATGGTGTAACAGGCCTCTATAGCAACAGCTTGTTTAAATACCATGATAATGCCTATTCCTGTTTAGAGCAGTGTGTGGAAATTGGCCGCGGCTTTATTCAGAAACCTTATCAAAAAAGTAAGGTGCTTGATTATTTATGGCAAGGGATATTTGACTTTATAAAAAGATATCCGGACTATAAATACTTGCTGGGTGTGCTGACCATTCCTGGAGCTTTTCCTGAAAAAGTACAGAAACTCATCATCAGTTTCTATAATATATATTTTCCCTCGACAGCTGATTTTTGTACGCCGATAGCATTGTTCACTGCCGAAAATGTACAGGATGATACTCCATTTTGTGGCGAAGATTTTAGAGCAGACTGGAGCATGCTTAATCACCTGCTGAGAGAAGAAGGTTATGAACTTCCCTGGCCTTTTAAACAGAGTGCTAAATGGTTCTCCCCGGGCGGATCGTCGATTCTTGCATTCACAAAAGATTATTCTTTTAATTCGATAGCTGGGTTAAATCTGAGCTCTATAGATAAATTGAATGAAAGCTACGTTAAGCATTATTTAAGAGATTAAACTGACGATGATTGTCCGGTCCTGGAGCGAGCGTGCCTCAATCCAGACCGTAGTGATAAGGGAAATGATATGCGTATGGATGCGTTTTAATGCGAAAGCCAATAAATGTATTTATTATACTGATATCGGTGCTGATACTCACCGCGTGTGATAACAAACCAGATAACATGTTATCCGGTTATTCACATGGAGAATTTGTATACCTTTCATATTCTGGTAATGAAAAAATAGAACGGATCTTGATCAATAAAGGAGATAACGTCGCCGCAGGACAGGAGTTAGTGAAGATTGAGTCCTTCGATGCGCAAAATATTTTCCTGCGCGCTGAGGAAAAGCTATCAGCAGAGAGCGCTCTATTACGAAATCTGGAATCTGGCGAACGGCCTGAAGAGTTGGATATTATACGTTCGCAGATAAAAAAAGCACAATCGGCAGAATCCCAGGTAAAGCGGCAGCTTGGGCGATATCGTAATCTTTACGCCAATCATGCCATATCGCTTGCGGAATGGGAGGATATCCGGGATGAATTAACTCAAAAAGGCGCACAGGTTGAAGAGTTAATTAATCAACTCAAAGCACGGCAACTTCCTGCCCGGCAGGATGAGATTAGCAAGCAGCGCTCAATGGTGGCCGCGGCAAAACTCGAACGGGATAAGGCGCTGTGGGATGTCCAGCAAACGACGATTGTTTCTCCGGTCAATGCTAAAGTCTTCGATATTATTTATCGTGCCGGGGAGCGCCCTTCTGCTGGTAAACCAATAATCAGTCTGTTACCTCCTGAGAATATAAAAGTACGCTTCTTTATACCCGAAGCGAAGCTCGGTAAATTTAAAATCGGATCTAAGGTAAAACTTATATGCGATGGTTGCGCTGAGCCCATTGCTGGCGTTATTAACTATATCAGCCCTGAGGCCGAGTTTACGCCTCCAGTTATTTATAGTACGAAACGTCGTGAGAAGCTCATTTTTATGGCGGAGGCTATCCCTGCGCTGCAGCAGGCAGGGCGGATGAAAATCGGCCAACCGTTTGATGTGGAGATTATTGGCGATGAATAATCTTTGTATTGATGTAAAAAATCTCAATAAACATTTTGGCGAGCATCACGTCGTAAAGGATTTCTCTTTACAGGTGGCAAAAGGCGAGATCTATGGTTTTCTCGGTCCGAACGGTAGCGGAAAAACGACATCGATTCGAATGATGTGTGGTTTGATTACGCCGGATTCCGGTGAAGGTACTTGTCTGGGTATGGATATCTTTACGCAGCGGGAAAAAATAAAAAAAAAGATAGGCTACATGACCCAGTATTTCTCAATGTGGGGAAATTTAACTATTCGGGAAAACTTACTTTTTATTGCGCGGTTATATAGCCTCGATCAGCGTAGAGATCGGGTTGAACGTGCGCTTTCTGAGTTAGGCCTCACTGCCCGACAGCACCAGCTGGCTAAGGAGCTTTCTGGGGGCTGGAAGCAAAGAATGGCCCTCGCCGCCTGTATGTTGCATGAACCTGTTTTGCTATTTCTGGATGAGCCGACTGCTGGCGTGGATCCCAAGGCGCGGCGAGAGTTCTGGCAAATGCTGCACCAGCTCTCTGACCGGGGGATCTCGATACTGGTGAGCACGCATTATATGGATGAGGCTGAGCGCTGCCATAAGGTTGCCTATCTCTCATATGGTCGGCTGCTGGCGAATGGCACTATTGCGTCGATTATAGCCTCCCAGAATTTGATCACCATGCGAACCAGCGGCGCCGGTCTGACGCTGCTTGAAAGCCAGCTACAGCGCTTGCCGGATATTGAGCAAACGGTCATTTTTGGCAATCAGCTTTATATTACATCCAGAGATGAAGCGAAGTTAAAATCCGCGCTTTTTGCCTTTACGCAACAGGGTTATGAGTTCTGTAAGGTGGATACCAATCTGGAAGATGCATTTACCTACTTGATGAAAAATAATTGTGAAAAAAATTAATTTTAGCTTCTCCGTTACGCGGTGGATTGGCGTGGTTATTAAGGAAATTCACGAGCTACGCCGTGATAAAGTCAGCATCAGTATGGTGCTCCTGACACCTCTTTTTCAGCTGATCATTCTTGGCTATGCCATCAATATGGATCCGCATAATCTTCCGACCGCCTTACTAAATTATGATACCGAACGCATGAGTCAAATCTTTGTGACGGAAGCGCAAAATACCGGGTATTTTTCGATGATTCCTGTCGATTCAGAAGAGGCGGCGCAGAAAGCCTTTGTGCGGGGGGATGTCACTTTTATCGTGACGATCCCTGAAGGGTTTACGCGCAAGTTACTGCGTGGAGAAAAGCCACAACTATTGATTCAGGGGGATGCCATCGATCCGATCACCACGGGGAATGCGCTCAGCGCCCTTGTGCAGGTGGCGAAGTCGATGTTTCAGCACGATTTGCCGGGCGACATGCGTGTGGTGCAAAAAGAGGATGATTTCGAGCTTATCATTCATCGCATGTTTAACCCTGAGGGGATAACCCAGTTTAATACTATTCCCGGTATTATGGGGTCGATACTCAGTACAACGTTAATCCTGATGACCGCCCTGTCAATTACCCGCGAGCGAGAAAACGGGGCGTTAGAAAATTTACTGGTCTCTCCGTTGTCCGGGCTTGAGGTCATTATTGGGAAAATAACGCCTTTTGTTATCATTGGTCTGTTTCAGGCGACGTTAATCCTGATTGCCGCCGTTTTGTTGTTCGATATCCCCCTTCACGGTAGCGTCTTCCTACTATTTTTTGTGCTGTTAATTTATGTCTTTCTTTGTCTGTCAATTGGTATCGGTATTTCTGGCTTAGCACAAAACCAGCTGCAGGCGCTGCAAATGTCCTCTTTTTACTTTATCCCTTCCATTATGCTGTCCGGCTTTATTAGCCCCTTTATTAGTATGCCTGACTGGGCGAAAGCCATTGGATCCTGTTTACCGCTGACCTACTTCATCCGCCTGGTTAAGGGCATTATGCTGAAAGGCTATTCAGCAACGGCATTGTTGCCTGACCTCTTGCCGCTGATAGGCCTGGCGGTGATTGTCATTGGCGTGGGGTTGAAATCTTATCGTAAAACGCTGGACTGACATTATCGGCGCGTCCGGCTGGAGTGGGCATAGGCTTTTTGCCATGAAATTCGTATAATGCGCCCTCACATTCGTTTCAAGCCGGAGATTTCTATCATGCGTCCAGCAGGCCGTAGCGCTAATCAGGTGCGTCCCGTCACCCTGACCCGTAATTACACAAAACACGCTGAAGGCTCCGTGCTGGTCGAATTCGGTGATACCAAAGTGCTGTGCACTGCCTCTATTGACGAAGGCGTTCCGCGTTTCCTGAAAGGCCAGGGCCAGGGCTGGATCACCGCTGAATACGGCATGCTGCCGCGTTCTACGCACACGCGTAACGCGCGTGAAGCGGCAAAAGGCAAGCAGGGCGGCCGGACGATGGAAATTCAGCGCCTGATTGCCCGCGCGCTGCGCGCAGCGGTTGACCTGAAAGCGCTGGGCGAATTCACGATTACTCTCGACTGCGATGTACTGCAGGCCGACGGCGGCACCCGCACTGCCTCCATTACCGGTGCCTGCGTGGCGCTGGCCGATGCGCTGAATAAGCTGGTCGCCGCCGGCAAGCTGAAAACCAATCCGATGAAAGGGATGGTGGCCGCGGTCTCCGTCGGTATCGTAAATGGCGAAGCCATCTGCGATCTGGAGTACATCGAAGACTCCGCCGCGGAGACCGACATGAACGTGGTGATGACCGAAGATGGCCGTATTATTGAGGTGCAGGGCACTGCGGAAGGTGAGCCGTTTACCCATGAAGAACTCCTCACTCTCCTGGCGTTAGCCCGAGGGGGGATCGAGTCCATTATCACGACGCAGAAGGCGGCGTTAGAAAATTAATGATTAAGGCGACTGAGAAGTCGCCTTTTTTTTGCGCTTTATCCTTCATCACACCTGCGAAGGGGAGCGCGCAGTCTGACAATGATGAAAAGTACCAAAGGAGCGAATCCATGAAGCCGTATCAGCGCCAGTTTATTGAGTTTGCGCTTAGCAAGCAGGTTCTTAAGTTTGGCGAATTCACGCTGAAATCCGGGCGCAAGAGCCCCTATTTCTTCAACGCCGGCCTGTTTAACACCGGGCGCGATCTGGCTCTGCTGGGCCGTTTTTATGCCGAGGCGCTGGTGGATTCCGGAATTGAGTTTGACCTGCTGTTTGGCCCGGCCTACAAAGGAATCCCAATCGCCACCACCACCGCGGTGGCGTTAGCCGAGCATCATGACCGCGATCTGCCTTACTGCTTTAACCGCAAAGAGGCAAAAACCCATGGCGAAGGCGGCAATCTGGTCGGTAGCCCGCTGCAGGGCCGGGTAATGCTGGTGGATGACGTGATCACCGCCGGTACGGCGATTCGCGAATCCATGGAGATTATCCAGGCCCAGGGCGCGCAGCTGGCGGGCGTTCTGATCTCCCTGGATCGTCAGGAACGCGGCCGCGGCGAGATCTCCGCCATTCAGGAAGTGGAGCGGGATTACGGCTGCCAGGTTATCTCAATCATCACTCTGAAAGAGCTGATCGCTTACCTGGAAGAAAAGCCGGAGATGGCGGAACACCTGGCGTCAGTTCGCGCCTATCGTGAAGCCTACGGCGTCTGATGATGCGCCCGGCAGCCTCGGCTGCCGGATTTCCGCTATATCAGCTTAGCGCCCTGCGCATTGACGTACAGCGAATAGATTGACGTGCTGGACGCCATAAACAGACGATTGCGCTGTTCGCCGCCAAAGCACAAGTTCGCGCAGCGCTCTGGCAGTTTAATGGTGCCGATATGCTTACCCTGAGGGTTGAAGATCCGCACGCCGTCGAGTTCTTCATTTCCGCTTCCCCATCCGCACCACAGATTGCCGTCTGCGTCGCAGGCGATCCCATCGGCGGTACCGTTCCCACAGTCGAGATATACCCGTTTATTTTTCAGCGTATTGCCTTCCACATCCCACGCCAGAATTAAGCGGTTCGGTGTCGCCCGGCTTTCCACCACGTATAAGGTCTTTTCGTCCGGCGAGAAACACAAACCATTTGGCCCTTTTACGTCGCCCAGTACCACGCTCAGTTTGCGGCTTTCCGGCTCCAGACAATAGACGTTTTGCGGCAATTCTGATGTTGCTTTGTGGCCTTCGTAAAAACCACTGATGCCAAATGGCGGATCGGTAAACCAGATGGTGCCGTCTGACTTCACAACGATATCGTTTGGAGAATTGAGGCGATGACCCTGGTAGCTATCGGCCAGTACGGTAACAGACCCATCGTATTCGGTACGCGTAATGCGGCGGGTGTCGTGCTCGCAACTGATTAAGCGCCCCTGTCTGTCGCGGGCGTGACCATTGCTATAATTGGCCGGGTAGCGAAAGATGCTGGTTTCTCCGCTGACTTCATCCCAGCGCATGATGGCGTTATTCGGAATGTCGCTCCACAGCAGCATTCGCATGTCGCCGAACCAGACCGGGCCTTCCGCCCAGCGGAAGCCGCTGGCGATGCGTTCGACCTTTGCGCTGGCAAGCATATAGCGACGAAAGCTATCATCGACGGCCACGATGCGTGGGTCCGGATAGCGTTCAGAGGGGGCCCATGCTGCGAAGCTTTTTTGACTGACCAGTAGCGATGCGGTTGCCAACCCGCCTATCTTCAGTAAATCCCGCCGTGACGTCGCCATCAAATCTCTCCTTGTCGGGTGGTGTTGGGGGAGGGTGAAATGTTCAGCAAGCTGGATAGTAGGAAAGGAAAGCGGAAACGCGCATTGGGCAATTCAACCAATGGCCCTGGGATTTGCGACAAACTTACGCAGATTGCGAGGAGAATCATGCAGCCTGGCGGCTGCATGTGAGGATTTACTGCAGCTGTGCGGCGACCAGCGGCCAGCGGGCGTCGAAATCATCCGTCGGACGATATTTGAACTCGCTGCGCACAAAGCGCGACAGCATGCCCTCGCAGAAAGCCAGCAGCTGGCTGGCCAGCAGGGTTTCGTCGAGGGTGTAGCCTTCGCCTTCGCGCATTTTTTTCTCGCGCATCACCTGGCGTAGCTGCGCTTCGATGCGCTCAAAAAGCTGGTTGATGCGACCCTGAAGCCGGTCCTGTTCGAACATCAGCGCGTGCCCGGTGAGGATACGCGTCAGCCCAGGATTACGCTCGCCAAAGCCAAGAATCAACAGAACGATCAGGCGCAGGCGCGCGGTGGTGTCCTTTTCATCTTTCAAAATCAAATTGATGCGCGTAATCAGACTGTCTTCAATGAACTCGATCAGGCTGTCAAACATGCGGGTTTTGCTGGGAAAATGGCGATACAGCGCGGCTTCAGAGACGCCGACGGAAGCCGCCAGTTTCGCGGTGGTAATACGCTGACTACCATCGCTGGATTCCAGCATCAGCGCCAGAGATTGAAGTATTTCTTCGCGACGATTCCGTTTCGCAGTTTGCTTTTCTGCCATGTTTTAAAATACCCCTGAAAATAAGCACTTGTCAGGCAGACATCCACAACGCGACCGCAAACCAGGGCTTGCGGTAATGTTATTGCGTTATGCGCGTTGGGATGCAGATTCCGTGTTGCTGGGCTTATTTACGCCCTGAGTGACCGAAGCCGCCTTCGCCGCGGTCGGTGGCATCGAAGGATTCCACCAGGTTAAATTCCGCCTGAACGACCGGCACAAAGACCATCTGTGCGATACGTTCGCCCGGCTCGATAATAAAGCTCTGCTGACCGCGGTTCCAGACGGACACCATCAGCTGCCCCTGGTAATCGGAGTCGATAAGGCCCACCAGGTTGCCCAGGACTACGCCATGCTTATGACCCAGGCCGGAGCGCGGCAGGATCACCGCCGCCAGAGAGGGATCGGCGATATGAATCGCAAGGCCGGTCGGCAACAGCGTGGTTGCGCCCGGCGCCAGCTCTACGGCGTCGTCGAGACAGGCTCGCAGGTCAAGTCCGGCGGAGCCGGAGGTGGCATAGGTCGGCAGCGGAAATTGCTGGCCGACACGCGGGTCCAGAATCTTAACGTCGATTTTTTTCATCATAACGGGTCACGATCTCGTCGAGTAATAATTGGCCCAGGAGTTCCTTGCGCTCAAGTGGTAAGCGCTTTTCCCCATCCTGCCAGAAAAGGTGTAGTGCGTTGCTGTCGCTGTTAAAGCCCTGATTAGGCTGGGAAACATCGTTGGCGCAAATCAGGTCGAGGTTCTTGCGGGCACGTTTTTGCCGCGCATATTCTTCCACATTATTCGTTTCGGCGGCAAACCCAACGACGTAGGGGCGATGTGATTTTAGCGCCGCGACCCCGGCCACTATATCCGGGTTTTTAACCATTTTTATTGTTAATTCATCACCTTGTTTTTTTATTTTATCTTCGGCGATGACGGCGGCGCGGTAATCCGCTACTGCGGCGCAGCCAATAAAAATGTGCTGCTGCTGGGCGCCAGCCTGGACGGCCGCTTCCATCTCCAGCGCGGTAGTGACATCAATGCGCTGCACAAACGGCGGGGTCGGTAGCGATACCGGCCCGCTGATCAAGGTCACGTTCGCGCCCCGCTGCGCTGCGGCGGCGGCAATCGCGAAGCCCATCTTGCCAGAGCTGTGGTTGGTGATATAACGCACCGGATCCAATGGCTCACGGGTCGGGCCCGCGGTAATCATGAGGTTGAGATGTTGCAAATCTTTGACAGGGGAGGCGAAATGCTGCGCGGCCATGTCTACGATAGTTAACGGATCGAGCATTCTCCCCGGGCCGACGTCGCCGCAGGCCTGGCTACCGCTGTCTGGTCCCCATAGCAGCAGCCCGCGGGTAGCGAGCGTCTGCAGATTATGCTGGGTGGCCTGCGCGCGATACATCTGCTGGTTCATGGCGGGCACCACGGCAACCGGGGATGGGGTGGCAAGACAGATCGTCGACACCAGATCGTTGGCCATGCCGGCCGCCACGCGAGCGATTAAATCGGCGGTCGCTGGGGCGAGGATCACCAGGTCGGCCCATTTACCGAGCTCAATATGGCCCATTGCCGCTTCCGCCGCCGGATCGAGCAGGCTGTCGGAAACCGGATAGCCGGATACCGCCTGCAGGCTGAGTGGGGTGATGAACGCTTTTGCCGCCTCCGTCATCGCGACACGCACTTCCGCGCCGCGTTCACGCAGCCGGCGCACCAGTTCCGGGGTTTTATACGCCGCGATGCCGCCGCTGACGCCCAGGACGATTTTTTTACCCGCCAGAGTCATCATGATGTCTTCCTGTTGCCGTAGACCAGAATCCGCGCATCTTATCACAATCCTGCCGCCGTCGTGCCTCTGCCGGGCATTCACTTTGCGAGCGGCTACGCAGGGTGAAAATCGGCGGGTCGGCAGCGCCGTCAGGCTGTGCCAGGATAGGCTGATTCACCCAGGAGGGCGCATGGACGGAATGGAAAATCTGATGCCACGGGAGAAGATGCTGCAATACGGCATCGAAACGCTAACGGATGTTGAGCTGCTGGCGCTTTTTCTGCGCGTCGGCACGCGTCGTCAGGATGTGCTCAGCTATGCCCAGGCGTTACTGCAGCGTTTTGGCTCACTCTACGCTCTGCTTTCCGCTGATAAAGCGCAACTGATTGCTGTAGACGGACTGGGGCTGGCGAAATATGCGCAACTGAAGGGCATTGCCGAGCTGGCGCGACGCTATTTTAGCTCGCAGCTGGTCGAGGAGGCCGCGCTGGTCACCCCCTCGATGACGCGCGAGTTTTTACAAAGCCAGCTGACGGAAGAGGAGCGCGAGATCTTTATGGTGATCTTTTTAGATAATCAGAACCGGGTGTTGAAACATAGTCGTCTTTTTTCTGGTACTCTTAGCCACGTTGAGGTGCATCCGCGAGAAATTGTACGCGAAGCCATCAAAGTGAACGCCGCCGCCGTGATCCTTGCGCATAATCATCCCTCCGGTAGCCCGGAGCCAAGTCAGGCCGACAGACTGATTACCGAAAGGGTGATAAAATGTTGTAGATTCATGGAGATACGCGTGCTTGATCATCTGGTTATCGGCCGCGGTGCGTATGTATCTTTTGCCGAACGTGGCTGGATTTAGCCCCGAACTGGCGATCCTTCGGGATCTTTGTCTGTTCGGGACTTGAGCACATCGCCGAGTCAGCGTATACTACGCCACCTTTGAGAATCTCGGGTTTGGCATTTGGGCCTGGCAGTCGAGAGTTCACATTGAACTGCGATGACCAGGCTGTAAAGCCTGACGAGGCGCCAATACCCCATACGAAGCTCGAGCTAATTTGATTTTTGGAGAATAGACATGTCCCGAGTCTGCCAAGTTACTGGCAAGCGTCCGGTGACCGGTAACAACCGTTCCCACGCACTGAACGCGACTAAACGCCGTTTCCTGCCGAACCTGCACTCTCACCGTTTCTGGGTTGAGAGCGAGAAGCGTTTTGTCACCCTGCGCGTATCTGCTAAAGGTATGCGTGTAATCGATAAGAAAGGCATCGATACAGTTCTGGCTGAACTGCGTGCCCGTGGCGAAAAGTACTAAGTACTTAGAGGAAATAAATCATGGCTAAAGGTATTCGTGAGAAAATCAAGCTGGTTTCTTCCGCTGGTACTGGTCACTTCTACACCACCACGAAGAACAAACGTACCAAACCGGAAAAAATGGAACTGAAAAAGTACGATCCGGTTGTACGTCAGCACGTTATCTACAAAGAAGCTAAAATTAAATAATTTTAGCCTCCTTGTATAAAAACCCCGCTTCGGCGGGGTTTTTTGTTTTTAAAACTCCCCCATATTGCTTTCACATACTCCCTTTTCAGTCACCTGTCCGTGAAGCACAATACGTCGGGTAAACGGAGGAAAATCATGCCTGAATTACCAGAGGTTGAAACCAGCCGTCGCGGCATCGAGCCGCACCTGGTTGGCGCAACCATTCTGCACGCCGTCGTGCGCAACGGACGGCTGCGCTGGCCGGTTTCCGAAGAGATTTATCGCCTGAGCGACGTTCCGGTTCTCAGCGTGCGTCGCCGCGCCAAATACCTGCTTCTGGAGCTGCCGGACGGCTGGATCATCGTCCATCTTGGGATGTCGGGGAGCCTGCGCATCCTGAGCGAAGAGCTGCCTGCTGAAAAACACGATCACGTTGACCTGGTCATGAGTAACGGCAAGGTGTTGCGCTACACCGATCCACGCCGCTTTGGCGCCTGGTTGTGGACCAGAACGCTGGAAGGCCATCCGGTACTGGCCCATCTTGGCCCGGAGCCGCTCAGCGACGCGTTCAACGCCGACTATCTCCAGCAAAAATGCGCGAAGAAGAAAACCGCGATCAAACCCTGGCTGATGGATAACAAGCTGGTGGTGGGCGTGGGGAATATCTACGCCAGTGAATCGCTGTTCTCCGCCGGGATCCATCCTGACCGGCTGGCGTCCTCGCTGTCGCGGGAAGAGTGTGAGCAGCTGGTGAAGGTGATTAAGCTGGTCCTGCTGCGTTCGATAGAGCAGGGCGGCACCACGTTAAAGGATTTCCTGCAAAGCGATGGCAAGCCGGGCTATTTCGCCCAGGAGCTACAGGTCTATGGCCGCAAGGGCGAACCCTGCCGGATCTGCGGCACGCCGGTCGTCGGGACCAAACATGCCCAGCGGGCGACCTTTTATTGCCGCCAGTGTCAGAAATAGTCTCAGGAACAGGAAGGATTGTCGGCCAGGTCAGCGGGCCTGCGGGTGCGCATCTGGTGGGCCGGGGGCGTTTGTAGTCCAGGTCAGCGTAGCGCCATCTGGCACAAAGACCGGGACAGAGCCGGTGTGAATGACCCAGCGGCGCAGTGCTGCGCCAGCCAATATGGCTCATGTCCCGGCAGATGCGTTACTTCAGCTTATTCAACAGCGCCTGATGCACATTAGCTGGCAGAAAGTGAGAAACGTCGCCCTGGTGGCGCGCCACTTCCTTCACCAGTGAGGAAGAGATAAACGACCACTCTTTGCACGGCATCAGAAACACGCTCTCAAGGGTGGGCATCAGGTGGCGGTTCATATGAGCCAGCTGCATCTCATACTCGAAATCCGCCACCGCCCGCAGGCCGCGGATCAGGATATTGGCCTGCTGCGCGCGCGCGAAATTGGCCATTAAATCACTGAAGCCGATAACCTCCACGTTCACCAGGTGGGCCGTCGCCTGCTCTGCCAGCGCAATGCGCTCATCAAGGCTGAACATCGGCTTTTTACTCGGGCTGGCGGCGATAGCCAGCACCACTTTATCGAACATACTTGCCGCGCGGGTGACAATATCGATATGACCGTTGGTGATGGGGTCGAAGGTACCCGGATAGATCGCTTTTGTGCTCATGATGACTCTTTCTCCGAGTAGCCGTGGCTCAGCGCCCACAGCTCGGTATATTTCGTAAACGTATACTGCGCGTTGACCATCGCCAGTAACCATCCCTGTTTACCGTCCAGCACCCCACCGCGCAATAGCAACGTCTTGAGGAACGCGCCCAGCGTATGGCTGAAAATCCCTGCCATCGAGGTCTTCTTGCCCTTCTGGTGACGCTCAAGCGCCCATGCGGCGGCATACGCCAGCTGTTTTTGCTGGAAGCCAGCGAAGTCGCGGCAGGTCAGGTGCAGGAGATCGCCGGTCAGCGGAATAACCTCGGCGCCCAGGCTATCCAGCGATTCATGGACCAGATTATCGTTATAGCGGTAACGGGCGCGTTCGTACAGGCGCAGGACGCGATCGGGATACCAACCGCTGTGGCGCATAAAGCGTCCGAGAAAATAGTTACGGCGGGCGATGCTGTAGATGGCGCCGCGCTGGGGGGCGTCCAGTACCTTAAGAATAGCCTGCCTGAGTTCTGGCGTGACGCGCTCATCGGTATCGATCATCAACACCCAGTCGCCGGTGGCGTAATCCTGCGCGCGCTGGCGCTGAATGCCATAGCCTCGCCAGTCGGTATGGGTATAGACCTGGGCGCCGAGGCGGCGGGCCAGCTCGACGGTGCTGTCAGTACTGCCGGAGTCGAGGACGATAATTTCATCCGCCCAGCTAACGGAGTCCAGACAATCCGGCAGCAGGTCCGCTGCGTTTTTGGCGATCATCACCACGGAAAGCCGGTTAGACATTAATGACTCCGCTGCGGCAGGTAAGGTTGCAGTAACTGTAGCAGACGCGACAGCGCGCCCTGGTTCTGGTGCAGCACTTCCACCGCGTGACGGCCATACCACAGGCGGTAATCTTCATCGGTCAGGAGCGTGGAAACCTCTTTGACCAGCGAGTTCGCGTCGGTGACGGTGATCAGGCCATCGTCCTGCTGCAGCTTGGCGCAGATATCTTTGAAGTTGAAGGTATGCGGACCCATCAGCACCGGAATGGCGTGCGCCGCCGGCTCTAGCGGGTTATGACCGCCGCGCTCCACCAGGCTGCCGCCGACGAAGGCGAGGTCGGCAATGCCGTAGAGCAGCATCAGCTCGCCCATGGTATCGCCAATGACTACCTGGGTACTGGAGGAGGGGATCTCGCCGGTGCTGCGCAGAGTAAAGCTCATCCCAGCCTTTTGTACCATCTCACGGGCGTCAGGGAAGCGCTCCGGATGGCGGGGAACAAGGATCAGCAGCAGGTTCGGGAAAGTCTCCAGCAGTTTTTTATGCGCCTGGAGGATGATTTGTTCTTCACCGTCGTGGGTGCTGGTGGCAATCCAGACCTTGCGGTGCGGTGCCCATTGCCGACGCAGCGTCACCGCCCGGGCCGCCAGCTCTGGCGTTACGGAGATATCGAATTTCAGGCTGCCGGTGACCGCCAGCTGGTTGCGCTTCAGCCCCAGAGAGAGGAAGCGGTTACCATCTTCTTCATTCTGCGCGGCGATAAGCGTAATGCGGCTCAACAGGCGGCGCATAAAGCCGCCCAGTTTGGCATAGCCTTTGGCGGAACGTTCGGACAGGCGCGCGTTGGCGATCACCAGCGGGATCTTACGCTTATGCAGCGCGGCCACCATATTCGGCCACAGCTCGGTCTCCATAACGATCACCAGCTTCGGCTGAACGGTGTTCAGGAAGCGGTTCATGGCGCCGGGCAGATCGTAGGGCAGATAGACGTGATGAACATCTTTGCCAAACGCCGACATGGCGCGCTCGGAGCCGGTCGGCGTCATGGTGGTGACAGTGATCGGCAGAGAAGGGTAGCGGTGGCGCAGGGCGCGGACCAGCGGAATGGCGGCTAAGGTCTCGCCGACGGAAACGGAGTGCAGCAGAATGCCATCCGGCTCTACCTTGTTCTGACAGAAGCCATAGCGTTCCGCCCAGCGTTTGCGATAGGCAGGAGCCTTACGACTGCGCAGCAGCAGCCGCAGCCACACCAGCGGCTGAATAAGGTAAAGTAGGGTGGTATAAAGCAATTCCAAACTATTTATCCGTTCTCTGTTTTGGCGGGCAAATTCTAAGCATTTAGCCCGCGTAAAGCTATCTCTTTGGCGGAAACAGCGGGTTTTTGGTCTATCCCGCGTGGCGATAACGCTTAATACGCAGATAACGGCGTCCCAGGCGCCAGCGTAAACGGAAAGTACAGGCGTTTTTCCAGATTAACCGCCAGATACCGCGGTCGAAGAATTCGTTAATAATAACATGCTTTTTGGACTCATCTTTCATGCTATCGAAGGTATGGATGATCCCCAGGCCTTCTTTGGCGATCTGCCAGCGACAGGCGGCGATATGGCGTACTTTATCCGGGTAGCGCTGGTTAATCGCCTCCAGCATCTCCAGAATCTTCATATAGTGGCGCGCCGAACGCATCAGCGTGTCGTCGTTGTCCGGCTTATGCGACACCGACTCAGAGTGAATGTAGTAATCATAGAACTGCTGACTGGTGTACTGCACGCGCTCCGCGGCCAGCAGGGCTTCTGTGGTCCATGGGATATCCTGATGGCGCAGGCCAGGCTCGAAATGGAAGTGATGCTGGCGGATAAAGTCGTGACGATAAATATTAAGCCAGGTGACGTGCAGAAACTTCCGCGAGTCCAGGGCCTGCTTAAGCCAGACATGGCCCGGCAGCACATCCGTCGAGGGCAGGCGATCCAGTGGGAAGATCGGGTGGCTCTCGCGGCGCTTTTCGTACACATAGGTGCCGTTGCAGGTGGCGATATCGAGATGTTCTTTCTCGGCCATCTCCAGCAGCGTGCGATACATGCCCGGATAGAGTTTGTCGTCGATATCCGGAAACGCGAGATATTTGCCGCTGGCGGCGGCGAGGCCGGTATTGCGCGCGACCGAGACGCCCTGGTTTTCCTGCTCCAGCACCTGGACGTTCTGCAGCCGCTCCTGCCATTCGGCGATCACCGCCAGGCTGTTGTCTGTCGAACCATCGTTCACCAGGATCAGTTCATAGCTGTCCAGCTGCTGCTGTTCAATGCACTCAAAGAATTGCGCTAGAAATTTCTCACCGTTGTAGACGGCAGCCACGATGCTCAATAAAGGCGTTTGACTCATAAATCTTCGATCCTGGTTAACTAACGGCGTCAGGTGCGCTGCAGCTGACGGTACTGCTGACAAATGGATACGACGCTGAATTTTTCCAGCGCGGCATCGTCGATGGCCGGCGGGTTATGGTAAATGCTTTGCATCGTCTGAGCCAGCGCCGGACTGGTCAGATCCGCCAGACCGCGGGCAAGTTCGCCTGTGAGGATCTCGGTGACGCCGCCGGGGCAGCGGGTGCTGGCGACAGGGGTATGCAACAGCAGCGCCTCCACCACCACATTGCCGAATCCTTCGCTATCGGAGCTCAAAACCAGCATCCGTGCGCCTTTGATCCACGGTAAGGGGTTTTTCTGAAAGCCTTTGAACCACACCCGATCGTCAATGTGCAGCGTTTTTGCCAGCTGGCGCAGGCGCTGCTCTTGCTCCGGTTTTCCCTGGCCTAGCAGCACCAGCGGTGCGTCGATGCCGCTCTGCGCATAGGCTTCAAGCAGGCGGTCATGGCGTTTGCCAGGATGGAAGCGACCGACGTGAATCAGGTAGTCACCGTCCGGGCGCTCGCTATCGGCTTCCGCCTCGGCGCGCAGGGCAGTGATATCGAAGGGATTGTAGATGGTTTTCAGCTGTGCCGGGCGCAGGGCAAACTCTTCCACCAGATCTCGCCCCACCGCGTCGGAAACCGTCACCACGTTGCGACCCTGATAAATTCGCTTAATTTTCTGCTGCTTCATCCAGCGGTCAAAGCCGGTACGGTGCCCGAGATAGGAGGCCGAAAAGACGCCGTGCAGACAGAACCAGACGTTACGCTCGCGCAGCGCCCGGCTGCGGGCGACGATGCGGTCGGTTTTGTGCAGGTTGGAGAGCACAAGGTCAAATTGCCCCTGCTGTTCGGCCCGCACGACTGCGGCATCCAGCTGGCGGGCGCGGCGGGACAGCTCGGTCAGCTTGCGCCACGGTTTACGGCAGCGATCGGCAACTACCTGGTAGTCGAGCCCCTCGGGCAATGGGTACTCGCAGACATCGCGCAGCGAAATGAGCGACACCCGATCGCCGTCGCGCAGGAACTGTGCCGCCAGGGTCAGGACCACTTTTTCCGCGCCGCCGCCGGGTAAACCGTCAATCACAAATAAGATGCGCATCGTTATTTCACCAGATCCTGATAAAGAGAAAGCAGCTGGGTTGAGAGTCGCTCGCTGGTGCAGGCCATAATGCGCTCGCGGGCGTGACCGCCTTGCGCGGAGCCCAGCGCGCGCGGCGGCAGAGCCATCACCGCCTGCTGCAGCGCCGGGATATCCAGGGCGTCGCAGACGTAACCGTTGTGGCCGTCGACGATAAACTCCGCCCCGCCGCAGCCGGTGGTGGTGATCACCGGCAGACCGCAGGCCATTGCCTCGAGGATGACGTTGGGGAACGGATCGTAGAGGGTCGGCAGCAGCAGACCATCGGCCATTTGATAGAAGGGCAATGTCTCCGACTGCATGCCGAAGAAGCGCACCCGCGCTTCACAGTTCAGGCTCTTCGCCAGCGCCTGATAGCGAGGCTGATCCTTATCTTTGCCGACCACCAGCAGGTAGCGATCGGTGGGAGCGATGGCGCGGATCGCCGCCGCCAGCCCTTTACGTTCAAAGCCGGAGCCGACGTAGATCAGGCAGGTCGCCTGCAGCGGCAGCTGCCATTTGGCGCGTAAGGCGGCAAAGGTCTCTTCGTCTGGCGGCAGGAAGCGCTGGTTGTCAATGGCGTTGTAAATAACGTGGATCTTCTCCGCCGGCAGGCCAAAGTCTTCGATAATCTCGCGCTTGATCATCTCGGCGTTGCAGATCACCCCGCGCAGGTGTGAGTCTTCATACATCTCGCGTTCCGCCTGCATGACGTAGCGGTGGTAACGGTCGGCGAACAGCAGGCGGCTTTTCCAGGCCGGTAAAATGCGCGAGCGCTGCTGCAGCCAGCGGCGATGAACGCCATCGCCAGCGCGGTAGAGATCGCAGCCGGGAATACGTTCATGGCTCTGCACCAGGTCGAAGGACTCGCGCTGCCAGAGCGCGCGCGCGGCGTTGGCAAAGCCGCGCTCGCGGCTGATGCGCCCCCATTTACGTGGGTTACAGATATGGATCTGCCAGTCCGGTTTCACCGGCCCCTGCCATTCGCGGGTGATGACGT